>OGUD01000025.1_pt1 | contig 142059 bp, 123 predicted proteins | sample 1573671 | NCBI WGS metagenome assembly OGUD01 (sample SAMEA2582065, study PRJEB24529) | metagenome | biome: Human gut stool | place: China | collected 2011 | reverse complement strand
AAGAGTATTACACATGCAGTTGACAGACCAGTAAAGGTTATGCAGTTTGGTGAAGGAAACTTCCTTAGAGCATTCGTTGATTATATTTTTGATGTAACAAACGAAAAGACAGATTTTAACGGTGGTGTTGTTATCGTTAAGCCTATCGAATTTGGTACACTTGAAAGATTTCATGACCAGGAATGTCAGTATACACTTCAATTAAGAGGTTTTGAAAATGGACAGCCTAAGGAAATTACTCGTCAGATTACATCTGTAGTTGATGCTGTTGCAGCTATCGAAGATTATGATAAGTTTATGGAATATGGTACATCTGAAACACTTAGATTTATCGTTTCAAATACTACAGAAGCAGGTATCGTATTTGATGAAACAGATGACTTCAATGCTTGCCCTCCTAAGACATACCCAGGTAAGCTTACAAAGCTTCTTTTTGAAAGATATAAGAAGTTTAATGGAGCAGCTGATAAGGGACTTATCTTACTTCCATGTGAACTTATTGCTGATAATGGTATCGAACTTAAGAAGTGCATTATGAAGTTTATCGAATTATGGAACTTAGAAGATGGCTTCAAGGATTGGGTTAATACAGCTTGCTCATTCTGCCCAACATTAGTTGATAGAATTGTTCCAGGTTATCCAAGAGATGATGCTCAAAAACTTTGTGAAGAATGGGGATATGAAGACCAATTAATCGACAGAGCTGAAACATTCGGTCTTTGGGTTGTTGAAAGTGATGAAAACCTTCCATTAGAACAGCTTGAAAAGGAACTTCCATTTAAGGAAGCTGGTTTAAATGTAGTATTTACAAAAGACCATCATCCATACAAAGAAAGAAAGGTTAGAATTCTTAACGGTTCTCATACATCTTTCGTACTTGCTTCATTCCTTGCTGGTAACGACAATGTGGAAAACTCAATGAAAGATGCTACAATTAGAAAGTACATGGAAGAAACATTATATGATGAAGTTATTCCTACACTTTCACTTGCTAAAGAAGATTGTGATGAATTTGCTAAGGCTGTTATTGACAGATTCCTTAACCCATTCGTTGACCACAAGTTACTTAGTATCTCATTAAACTCAGTATCTAAGTGGGAAGCAAGATGTTTACCTTCATTCTTAGGTTATGTTAATAAGTTCGGCAAGCTTCCTAAGTATTTAACATTCTCTATCGCAGCATTAATGAGCTTCTATACATCACAGACAGAAGCTGAATTTAACGGTGGTATCGTATTAAAGGGCAATAGAAATGGTGAAGAATACAACATTTGTGATGATAAGGATGTACTTGACTTCTTCAGAGATAACTCAGCTAAGTCACCTGCTGAATTTGCACATGCTTACTTAAGCAATACAAAGTTCTTTGGTGGAGAAGACCTTACAAAGGTAGCTGGACTTGAAGATGTAATTACAGGATATATTGCTGATATCAGAGAAAGAGGAATGAGAGATGTTGTTACAGATTTAGTAAATAACAACTAATTATTAATGTCCAATTAGTATAGTTATATGTATTGAATAATAAGTTTAGTACATACTATAAGATAGGGCGGATTAATGTTTAATTATATCCGCTCTATTGTTGTAATATTAGTAATAAATTAACTATAAAGTATAAATTAGGTAATTGCGAAATAAATTGACCGTAATTTATGTATTTTGCATAGAAATAAGCCCCAATATGATATTTTAGACCTTGAAATTTAGGCAAAATAGATATAAAAGTTTTTATTTCAGTGAGGAGCATTGCAAAATAGAGGCTCAAAGAAGTTAGAGTTTATGCAGCTTGTGGAGTTTCGCAAACGCCTAATAAAGTATAAATTTATGAAAGGAAAAGCTACTAAATAAAAAACAGTAGCAGACTCATAATGCAGGATTTTATTAAAATTAATAAAAATGATAACGTAGCTGTAGCTTTAAAGCCAATCGCAAAGGGTACAACTGTTAATGTTGCAGGTACAGATGTGACTATGATTGAAGATATTCCACAGGGTCACAAGTTTGCCATTAAGCCAGTTAAAAAAGGCGATGCAGTTATAAAGTATGGCTTTAGAATTGGATATGCTCAGGCAGATGTAGAAGTTGGTGGTTGGATACACACACACAACTTAAAGACAGCACTTGGCGAATTACTTGAGTATACTTATAATCCAGAAGGTCATAAAGATGTAGAACCAACAGAAGAAGCATTCTTTGATGGATACATGAGAGAGAACGGAAAAGTTGGTGTTCGTAATGAAGTATGGATTATTCCAACAGTAGGTTGTGTTAATTCAATTGCAAGAGCTATTGAAGCAACAGCAAGAATGAATAAGCCAGAAGGTATTGATGAAGTAGTTGCTTTCCCACACCCATACGGATGTTCACAGACTACAGAAGACCAGGAAAACACAAGAACTGTATTAGCTGACCTTATCAATCATCCTAATGCAGGTGCAGTACTTGTACTTGGTCTTGGTTGTGAAAATAGCCGTATTGAAGTATTAAAGGACTATATTGGAGAAGTTAATCCAGATAGAGTTAAATTCTTACAGGTTCAGGACGTTGAAAATGAACAGGAAGAAGCTGAAAAGCTTATGAAGGAACTTATGGATTATGCTGCTACATTTAAACGTGAAAAGGTAAGTGCTAAGGAACTTATCATTGGTATGAAGTGTGGTGGTTCTGACGGTTTATCAGGAATTACAGCTAATCCAACAGTTGGTCTTTTCTCAGATATGCTTGTATCTAAGGGAGGAACAACAATCCTTACAGAAGTTCCAGAAATGTTTGGTGCAGAAACACTTCTTATGGATAGATGTGCTAACAAGGAACTTTTTGAAAAAACTGTTCACCTTATTAATGATTTCAAGGAATACTTCATTAAGAATGGTCAGGAAATATACGAAAATCCATCACCAGGTAACAAAGATGGTGGTATCACAACACTTGAAGATAAGTCTTTAGGTTGTACACAAAAGTCAGGAAGCTCTCTTGTTAAGGGTGTTCTTGCTTATGGTGAAAGAGTAAGTACTAAGGGACTTAACCTTTTAAGCGCACCAGGAAATGACCTTGTAGCATCAACTGCTTGTGCAGCTTCAGGAGCTCAGATTGTGCTTTTCACAACAGGTAGAGGAACACCATTTGCTTCACCAGTTCCAACAGTTAAGATTGCTACTAATTCAAGACTTGCTGGTAACAAGAAGAACTGGATTGACTTTAATGCAGGCAGACTTGTAACAGACGATATTCCAATGGAACAGCTTGCAGAAGAATTATTCCAGCTTGTACTTGACGTTGCTTCAGGTAAGAAGGTTAAAGCTGAAATAGCAGGTTTCCATGATTTAGCAATATTTAAGCAGGGCGTTACATTATAATTTTAAAATTATAAATGTTTATGAAAAATTGTAATATTAAATTAAAAAAATCATAGATTATTAAGTTAATGTGTGGTAAAATATAAAAAAATACTTTGGAGGTATGTTTAATAATGAATTTAAATTTAAAACCAGAAGGCACTTATGCATTTGATGCAGTATCACTCGGAGAAGTTATGCTTCGTCTTGACCCAGGTGAAGGACGTATCCGTACAGCTAGAAGCTTCAGAGCTTGGGAAGGTGGCGGAGAATACAACGTAGTTCGTGGTCTTCGTAGATGTTTCGGTCTTAAGACTGCTGTTCTTACAGCTTTCGCAGACAACGAAGTAGGTAAGCTTATGGAAGATTTCATCCTTCAGGGTGGTGTTGATACATCACTTATCGCTTGGAAGAACACAGATGGTATTGGTCGTCTTTGCAGAAATGGTATCAACTTCACAGAAAGAGGATTTGGTATCCGTGGAGCTGTTGGTTGTTCAGACAGAGCTAACACAGCTATTTCACAGGCTAAGCCAGAAGATTTCGATTTTGAATACATCTTCGGAACACTTGGTGTACGTTGGTTACATACAGGCGGTATCTATGCTGCCTTATCTGAACAGTCATGTGAAACAGTTCTTGCTGCTATTAAGACAGCTAAGAAGTATGGTACAATCGTATCTTACGACCTTAACTACCGTCCATCTATGTGGTCAGCTATCGGTGGCTTAGAAAAGGCTCAGGAAGTTAATAAGGAAATCGCTAAGTATGTTGACGTTATGATTGGTAACGAAGAAGACTTCACAGCTTGCCTTGGCTTCCAGATTGAAGGTAACGATGAAAACCTTAAGTCACTTAACATTGATGGTTACAAGAAGATGATTAACGAAGCTGTAAAGACATACCCTAACTTCAAGGCTGTTGCTACAACACTTCGTACAGTTAAGACTGCTACAGTTAATGACTGGTCAGCTCTTTGCTGGGCAGGTGGAGAAATCTACAAGGCTAAGCAGTATGACGGACTTGAAATCATGGATAGAGTTGGTGGTGGAGATTCATTCGCTTCAGGTCTTATCTATGGTCTTATGACAACAGGTGATGCTGAAACAGCTGTAAACTATGGTGCAGCTCATGGCGCTCTTGCTATGACTACTCCTGGTGATACAACAATGGCTTCTAAGAAGGAAGTTGAAGCAATCATGGGTGGCGCTGGTGCCAGAGTACAGAGATAATTATTAATATATAATTACTTCTTAGTTTTCAGAGAGGTTTCTAATCTTTTGGTTAGGAATCTATCTGTTTTATTTACATGAGCAACGAGTCAAAGTCTGTTCTTGCACAAGGCTTGACGACTGTTAAGCTAACTTAAAAAATGATTTGAGAGTTTCTTATAGTTTATGCAAACAATATATATTTAATTGACAAAAAATGTATATAAATATATAATTATGTAAGAAAAATAATTCATAATAGTTGTAATTGATAAACAACTGTTATAGAGTGCTAAAGCACAGAAATGGAGATTAATATGAATAAAGTTGTAGAAGAACTTGGTAAGATTGGTATTGTACCAGTTATCGCTCTTGATGATGCTAAGGATGCAGAACCTTTAGCAAAGGCATTAATTGAAGGAGGACTTCCATGTGCAGAAGTTACATTTAGAACTGAAGCAGCAGAAGAGTCTATTAAGATTATGGCAGAGAAGTATCCAGAACTTATTGTTGGTGCTGGTACAGTTCTTACTCCAGAACAGGCAGACAGAGCAATGGCAGCAGGTTCTAAGTTTATTGTCAGTCCAGGACTTAATCCAAAGGTTGTTAAGCATTGTATAGATAAGGGATATCCAATTGTTCCAGGAACAAGCAATCCATCAGATGTAGAAACAGCTATTGAACTTGGACTTGATACAGTTAAGTTTTTCCCAGCAGAAGCAGCAGGCGGTCTTAAGATGATTAAGGCAATGGCAGCTCCTTACAATAAGATGCACTTTATGCCAACAGGTGGAATTAACGCAGATAATCTTAAGTCATATCTTGACTTTAACAAGATTGTTTGTTGTGGTGGTTCTTGGATGGTTAAGAAGGACATGGTTGAAGCTGGCGACTTTGACGGAATTAAGAAATTAACAAAAGAAGCAGTTGATACTATGCTTGGCTTTGAAGTAAGACATGTAGGTGTTAATCTTTCAAGTGCAGAAGAAGCCGATGAACTTGCTGATACTTTAAATAATATGTTTAGCTTTGAAAAGAAGGTTGGTAATAGCTCAATCTTTTCTGGAACAGGTTTTGAGCTTATGAAGAAAAAGGGTCGTGGAACTAACGGTCATATAGCTATAGCTACTAACTATATTGAAAGAGCTATATATCACCTTGAAAACAGAGGCTTTGAATTCGATAAAGATTCTATTGTAATCAAAGAAGGAAGAATGAAAGCTATTTACTTTAAGGGAGAATTTGGTGGTTTCGCTATTCACCTTGTTCAGAAGTAATTTAGATATTAATATGTAGAAGTATTTAAAACTGTTTAATTAGTAAGAGTAATTTATATTTAATTACTGTTATCTAATTAAACAGTTTTTTATTAATTGTAATTAATTTTTTATATAAAATAATTGTTGAAAATAAGTTTTTGTGAATTATATAATAATTTGTTATGATTATTAATTTATTTTTTAGAAATATAATGAAAGATGTAATTTTGTCGATATACAATAGGAAATGTATAGATTATGATAATATTGGTTGCATAAAGTTAGTACTAATGTCTGCTAGTGTATACTATTAATGTATGATAAAATGAGATTGTGATTTGTGCGGTATTAATATGATAATAATAAGATTAAATTTATTAAATCATAAATTGTTGAAAAATGTGTGAAATAATAGTATTATAAAACTATATTATTTTTTGTGTAGATAAATCAGCATAGAATATATTTTCAGAAATCTTAATAAATATATGGAAGAGAGGTTGTTATCGTATGAAAAAGATTATGAAATTACGAAAGGAATGGAAAGTCTTAAGTGCTGTTATATTTGCAGTATTTTTGTTTAGTGGCTATATGATATATGTTAGTGCTAGTACAGACGTAAATATGTCGCTTAATACGAAAACTGTAACAGTGGGACAAGGACAAGACAGTTCTGGTGCTTTATACATTTCACAGTTGACTGGAAATGATGATAATCGAATAGACCCAGACCCAGAATTAAATCACATGCCGAATCCGAATAATATCACATGGAAGACATCAGACCCTAACATTGTAAGTTTTTCAGATGGTGGAGGTAGTGAAACAGCTACAGGAACACATCCGGTACTTCATGGGGAATTTGCCGGAATAGCAAAACTTACAGCTACATATGTTTCAAAGCAATATGGTGATAATGGTTCAATTATTTCAGAAGAGGCAATTACAAGTGTATATGCTGACGCAACAGTTCCTATTTCTGTTCAGATGGACCCTGTAAAGACAATTTATCAAACAGGTGATATAATTACTATTACTGCAAATACATCAGATAGTAATAAAATATTTGTATCAACACTTAATGACGTTAGTGGTAATCTTTCTGATGATGGTGTATTACAGATGATATCATCTACAGCTAATGCAGTACAGTTAAAAGTATGCGGTGGTGGTTATACTAGACTTACTGTTAGAACTGTTGATGGTGATGGTATAAGCAGTCTTACTAAGAACTTTGATATAAGGTCAGAGGTACAGTTTGATACATCAAAGACAAATTCAGCAGGTCATAAGATTATGACACTTGCTAGTGGTGAAAAGTATATGGTGCTTGATAGAACAGATTATGCTGAATTTAAGTACGAAGAAATTCCATCTAATGTTCTTTACCCAGAAACATCAGGAGTTACATATAGAGCAGATGATACATCTATATGTGAAGTTAAGCTTGGTAGTGTATTAGGCTTATATACTGGTTTTACTACGGTAACGGCTGGTTTGAACTCGGTTGACCAATTGGGAAATGAAGTGTGGATGACAAAAGACCAAGTTACGATTGTTGTTCCATTTAAGAAGCTGGGTAAGAATGCAACCGATATGAATGTTGGTGATACATTACAACTTACGACATCGGCTAAGCCGTCAGAAGTCACATGGTCGACAAGCGATAACAACGTAGCTTCAGTTGACCCATCTACAGGTGTTGTTACAGCAGTTGGTGCAGGTAAAGTTACTATATATGCTGTTAGAGCCCAAGATGAGTTATATACAAAGTATGGACAAGAATGTCAATTAAAATATGAAATAACAGTTATTGATGGTTTTGGATTGAGTTTAGATAAAGCTACTGTTAATATAGGTGAGTCTTTTGATTTGGAAGCACTTATAACAAATGATGTTTCTAAGTATCCAGTTGAATTTAGAGTGGAAAATCAACCAAATGCTTTAGGTGAAGTTCCAACAGAAGATTTAATTACTATATCTCAAAGTGGAAAAGTACTTACTGTAACTGGTGCTGCATCAGGTACAGCAAAGATTATTGCGACACAGACAATTAATGGTGTAGTAAAGACTGCTAGTTGTATTGTATATGTTACAACTCCAGTTGGTGAGATAAGTATTAATCCTTCAACACTTCAAATTAATAGAGGTGAGCAGGATACAGTTCAAGTAGTATTTAATCCATCTGGTCCTACTAATGATAAAGTTCTTTGGTACACATCTAATCCTGCTATAGCAACAGTTGAAGGTGATAGTTATACAGCAATTGTTAAAGGTGTATCAGGTGGTTCAGCAACAATATCTGTTATATCAGAAGATGGTTTAAAGATTGCAACTTGTGAAGTATATGTAAGAGAACCCGTATCAGGTTTAGTACTTAATGAAACAAGTGTTAGTACATCAATGGCGCAGCAACAGTATCAGTTAAAGGCAACTGTTCTTCCAGAAGGTGATGGTGTTAATAGAAATGTAATATGGTCATCATCAAATGAAAGTGTGTGTACAGTTGATGAAAATGGTCTTGTAAAGTTTGTACAGCCTGGATATGCTACAATTGTATGTAAGACTGAAGATAATGCCTTTGTTGCAATGTGTAACTTTGTTATAAATATTCCAGTTGATACCATTACATTAGATTATACTGATGAGATAATGAGAATTGGAGATACTCTTAGAATTACAGCAGCAGTTTCTCCAATTGAAGCTTCTAATAAGACAATTGTTTGGGAATCTTCTAATACTAATGTATGTATAGTTGATTCTACAGGTCTTGTTCAGGCTGTTGGTGTAGGAAGCTGTACAATTCTTGCTAAATCATACGATGGAAATGCAACGGCAATGTGTAATATTTATGTAAAACAGCCAGTTACAAGTGTTGTTTTAAATGTTAATGATATTACAGTAAGACAAGGTCAAGTATTCTGGCTTAATGCAACTTGTCTTCCAGAAAATGCAGATAACAAAATCTGTACTTGGGAAAGCCGAGATGAAAGTGTATGTACAGTAGAAAATGATGGTAAAGTAACAGCAGTTGGAGCTGGTACGACATCAATTATTGTAACCAATACGGATAGTGGTATGACTGCTTATTGTGTAGTAACAGTTATACAACCTGTTACAGGGCTTACCTTAAATTCGGATTATCAGTTGTTATGGGTTGGTGCTAAATACGCAATTATTCCTATTATAGAACCTTATGATGCTGAAAATAAAAATGTTACATACTTATCAAGTGACCCTGATGTAGCTACAGTTGATGAAAATGGTATTGTTACAGCAGTAAGTGGTGGTACTTGTATTATTGAAGTTACAACAGAAGAGTGTAGCTTAACAGCAGCTTGTACAATTGAAGTTAAGGAATATGTATCAAGTATTACGTTAAGTGAAACTGATAAATTTATGAATGTAGGTGCTAGTGGAACACTTGTTGCAACTGTAGAAACTGCAACAGCAACTAATAAAGCAATTATATGGTCATCATCAGATGATAGTATATGTAGTGTAGATGGTGATGGTAATATATATGCTAACTCAGTAGGTAATGCAGTTATTACAGCGACAGCGGCAGATGGTAGTGGAGTCAGTGCATCTTGCCTTGTAAGAGTTGTTAAACCAGTAGAAAATATCTGGATTGAACCAGATACTATAAGACTCCTTGTTGGTGATGCTCAAAGAGTATATGCACATATTGAACCAGCAGATGCAACAGTTCAAGATTTAACTTGGGTTTCATCTAATGAAGCAGTTGCAACAGTAGATGAGTCAGGTGAGGTATTTGCATTAGGTACTGGTAAGTGTAGAGTTACAGCAATATCAGCAGATGGTAATGAAATTAAAGGTTCATGTTGGGTATATGTAACACCAGCAGTTGATATATCTTCACTTAATATTAATTCAAAAGAGATATATATGCTTACAGGAAAGTCAAGACAGTTGACTGTAAAGGTAAGACCAGTTACTAATACAGACTCTTATTCTTGGTATTCAACAGACACAGGTATCGTTGTAGTTGATGACAATGGTGTTATTACAACTGTTGGACCTGGAGAAGCTGAAGTCGTTGTTGAAAGTGATAATTCAGGAGTTTCATCATCATGTATAGTACATTCTCTTGGACTTAGTAAGACATATATTACACTTGAACAATATGACCAGTTCTGGCTTGATGTTATTGGAACTGATGATAATGTAATATGGAGAAGTAGTAATCCTAGAGTTTGTGAAATTACACAGACAGGAGAAATCACAGCTAAAAAGGCTGGTACAACTACAGTTTATGCTATAGTGGATGATAAGACACTTACATGTACTGTAAAGGTTACTAATTTTAGATAATATAAAAATGACATATAGCAATTCTTCAATAAGTTTTGCTATATGTCATTTTTTATTTATGTAAATAATGAAAGAAATATAGAAAATAAAAAGAGCAGTCACAAAAAGTAACTGCTCCGTTTAAAATATGAGGGGGAGATAGAAAGATTATCTTTTCTATCTGTAAAATATAATACAAAAAAATTATGAGCAAAATATGTATAATTTATGAAAGAATAGTTAAAAGGTGTAAATTAATATTAATTAAAGAATTAAAGATGTATTAAATAATAAGCCAATGAAAGTTTTAATATTATCATATCATTTTACAAAGTATATAATTGCAAAATTATGCAGAGAGTACACTAAATAACAAGATTGTTGATTATTGTTAAAGAGTGTGTTATTATATTTTTGTTAAAAATTTGATAATATAGCATGTAGCAAAGTAGATTGTGAGTATCCATTTTGCTAATAAAATATGAGTATTAAAGCTATATTACAGAATGGGGAATTTTATGAATGATGACAGTACAAAGGAACTGGATTATAAAAGTATTAGAAATAAGATAAATTATAATAATTCTTCGGAAAATATTATTAACAATAACCTTAATTCGAATGATAATATAATTAATAATACAGATGATAATATAGATGAACAATTACAAGAGTCAATTAAGAAGTTAGTTAAAGAGCAAACTAATGTCGCTAGGGCTGAATATTATGAAAATGATATAAATGACAATTCTCTTAAAACAACTAATAATGAATTATCTAAAAGAGAGAAAGAATATATTAATAATATCAAACAAGAAAAACCTAAAGAAATAGAAGTGCATGGCAGTACTGATAGTACAGATGTATCTGATATTCATAGGAAAACTAGAGAAGCTAGTAAGACTAAAACACAAAAAACGGCAACAGCTTCAGATACAAGCCGAAGTGAGCAGAAAAATAATAATTTAGTTTCAAATACTAATAAAAAGAATAATACAAGTAAGAAAAATATAATATTGTTATGTACGTTTATAGGATTGCTTATAATAGCTATTTACATAGCAATAGCAGTCAATAACAATGGCAAATCGTATTCCTATAATTATGACAAAGCCAAGCAGTTAAAACAACAAGGTAAATATCAAGAAGCGTTAGAATATTTTAATAAAGCATATAATACAGTTGAAGGAAATAATAATATAGAACTTATGATGGCTATATATGAATGTTATAATGAATATGGAGCTAAGAATGATGCTATTTCAACACTTAATAAGATATTAGAAATAGATAGTAGTAATGAAAAGGCTTTAAGTGCTTTACTTGCTTATTACAATGAAAATGAAGATGGAGAGCAGATAAATAATCTTATTGAGAACTTTAAAAATTATGATACAAGTGATATATTTAATGAGTATCAACCCAGTGTGCCAGAAGCTTCAATAGCTTCTGGTAAGTATTATGAGTCACTTGAATTAGAACTTTTAACGGAAGATTCAGATATATATTATACAATAGATGGAAGTACTCCATCAGTAGACAGTATTAGATATAATGATACTATTATTCTTGAAAAAGGAGTTACTACAATAAAGTGTATTGCTGTAAATGATATAGGGGTGTATAGTGATATTGCGGAGTATAACTATGAGGTTGAATTTAAACAGCCCGATGTGCCGCAGATTGCATTAGCTTCTGGAACTTATGCGATGGGACAGACTGTTGAAATCGAAGATATTCCAGAAGATTGTACAGTTTATTATACATTAGATGGAACATATCCAAGTACTACCTCGCAAGTGTATTCAGAGCCAATAGAGTTACCAGAGGGTAATATTATTTTATCTGCAATAGCTGTTGATTCACATGATTTAGTAAGTTCAGTTATTAAAAGGAACTATATAATACAGCCAGAGAAAAAGTATTCATTTGAAGAAGCTAAAGAGATACTTAGAGCGAGAATGGAGCAAACAGGGCTTATAAAGCAAAACTTAGATATAACAAATGATGGTTCTTTATTTACATTTGTATACCAATCTAAGATTAATATTGATGGAATTGATTTATATTATATAAGAATGGATGTAAAGAAAGATAATCATACAACTACACGAGGGTATTATGGAGTTGGTATAAAAAATGGTATCTGTTATACTGTTGATAATAGTGATGAAGGGTATATCATTCAAGAGTATTAATTATTATTGTATGCAAATGTGCATTACGCATATTTTTGTATAAATTAGATTTGTTACGTGTGACAATAAAAAATACACACGAAAAAAGATATTGAAAGGGGTACAGAAATGTATAAAATTCAAAAAGCTGAAAAATTATCAGAAAAGATTTTTCTAATGGATGTAGAAGCTCCAAGAGTAGCTAAGCATTGTCAGCCAGGACAGTTCATTATTGTTAAGATGGACGAGAAAGGTGAGAGAATTCCACTTACAATCTGTGATTATAACAGAGAAAAGGGAACAGTAACTATTGTTTTTCAGGTTATAGGTGCGTCAACAGAAAAGATGTCACACCTTAAAGCAGGAGATGCTTTTGCTGATTTTGTAGGTCCATTAGGTTGTGCTTCAGAATTAATAAGTGAAGATATTGAAGAATTAAAGAAGAAAAATATCGTATTTATTGCTGGTGGTGTTGGTACAGCACCTGTTTATCCACAGGTTAAGTGGCTTCATGAGCATGGCGTTGCAGCAGATGTAATCGTTGGTGCAAAGAACAAAGAACTTATTATGCTTGAAGATGAAATGAGAGCCGTAGCTGGTAATTTATATATAACAACAGATGATGGTAGCTATGTTCGTAAGGGTATGGGTACAGATGTATTAAAAGACCTTGTTAATAATGAAGGTAAAAAGTACGATTTATGTATAGCAATTGGACCATTAATTATGATGAAGTTTGTCTGTCTTCTTACAAAAGAATTAGGTATTCCTACAGTTGTAAGTATGAACCCAATTATGGTAGATGGAACTGGTATGTGTGGCGCATGTCGTTTACAAGTTGGTGATGAGATTAAATTCGCTTGTGTTGATGGTCCAGAATTTGATGGTCACAAAGTTGACTTTGACCAGGCTATGAAACGTCAGCAAATGTACAAAACAGAAGAAGGTCGAGCTATGCTTAGACTTCAAGAGGGTGACACACATCATGGCGGTTGTGGAAACTGCAATTAATAAAGACACATTTGCTTTTAGGCAATTGGTGGTTTATAAAACTATATGAAAGGAAAAGCTATATAAATATACATTTTAGTATATGTTTTAGTAGTAGGTTAATGAAATGGACGTAATGAAAAAAGTGCCAGTCAGAGAACAGGCTCCAGATGTCAGAAATAAGAACTTTGACGAAGTTTGTCTTGGATATAATGAAGAAGAAGCAGTTGAGGAAGCTAAAAGATGTCTTAACTGTAAAAATGCACAATGTGTAAAGGGATGTCCAGTGTCAATAAATATTCCTGAATTTATACATAATGTTAAAGAAGGAAAGTTTGAAGAAGCATATAAGACAATTGGTCAGTCTTCAGCACTTCCAGCAGTTTGTGGTCGTGTATGTCCACAGGAAAGCCAGTGTGAAGGAAAATGTATCAGAGGTATCAAGGGAGAAGCTGTATCAATCGGTAAGCTTGAAAGATTTGTTGCAGATTGGGCAAGAGAAAATAATATTAAGCCTGAAAAGTCTGCTAAGCCTAATGGTAAGAAGGTTGCAGTTATAGGTTCAGGTCCTTCAGGACTTACTTGTGCTGGTGACCTTGCAAAGATGGGATATGATGTAACAATATTTGAAGCATTACATGAAGCAGGTGGTGTACTTGTTTATGGTATTCCTGAATTCCGTCTTCCAAAGTCAACAGTTGTTGCAAGTGAAATAGAAAATGTTAAGAGTCTTGGTGTTAAGATTGAAACTAATGTTGTTATTGGTAAGTCTATGACAATTGACCAACTTATTGAAGAAGAAGGTTTTGACGCTGTATTTATTGGTTCTGGTGCTGGTCTTCCTAGATTTATGGGTATCCCTGGTGAAAATGCTAACGGCGTATTCTCAGCAAATGAATACCTTACAAGAAGTAATCTTATGAAAGCTTTCAGAGATGACTATGATACTCCAATTGCAAGATTTAAGAAAGTTGCTGTTGTTGGTGGTGGTAATGTTGCAATGGACGCAGCAAGAACAGCTTTAAGACTTGGTGCAGAAGTTCACGTTGTATATAGAAGAAGTGAAGCAGAACTTCCAGCAAGAGCAGAAGAAGTACATCATGCTAAAGAAGAAGGTATTATATTTGACCTTCTTACTAATCCAACAGAAATTATGGTTGATGAAAATGGTTGGGTTAGTGGCATTAAGTGTGTTAAGATGGAACTTGGTGAACCAGATGCTTCAGGAAGAAGAAGACCTGTTGAAATCGAAGGTTCAGAATTTGTTATGGACCTTGACGCAGTTATTATGTCACTTGGTACATCGCCAAACCCATTAATTCATTCAACAACTAAGGGGCTTGACGTTAATAAAAGACAGTGTATCATCGCAGAAGAAGAAACAGGTAAGACAACAAAAGAAGGTGTCTATGCCGGTGGTGATGCAGTTACTGGTGCAGCAACAGTTATTCTTGCTATGGGAGCAGGTAAAGCTGGTGCAAGAGGTATTGACGAATATCTTTCTAACAAGTAATTGTTATTTGCACAAATAACGAGACAAAGACCATGGTTGTAGGTATGAGAACTTGGTGAATGTTGTGTAAATTATAAACAATTCAAGAAATATGTTTTTCATAGTTTTTATCATAATATATACAAAAACACCTATACAAATTGGAAATCTAATTCCAAAGTTTGTATAGGTGTTTTTATGATAGTGGGTTTTCTCACATTTTTTAAAGTTAGAAAAGCTGTTCAATATAGTTATCTGTTATTGTATCTATTACATTATCATTTATGTTAGGAAAGTTAGCTTTGATTTTTTTATGTATATATTCACTTCTACTGAAATATTTCATTTCTTCTGGAATATCTGTGTCATAAGAACTTTCTATATCGTCTTTTAAAACATTTTCATTAAGCCAAGAGGTTACTTGTGTATTGATATCATTTTCTTTTTTAGCTTCGCTCTTGATTTTCTTTGAATATTTTAAAGAAAAGTAGCCTATTACAATAAAGCCAACAAAAAGTGCGCCTAATACTACATTCATAAGTATTCCAGATGAGCCTTTTGTATTAATGAAACTAAATACGCCAATGTTATTAAGAATTAAAATTACTATACCAGCAAAACCACATACAAAAAATGTAATAGCAGACGATAAGTTGTCTTTGTATTTTTCTGTTGTAGTATCGTATAAATTTCCATTTGTGTTAATGATATTGTCATCTTCGCTATCATCAAGTTCATTTTCTGAGAAAATGTGAAATAAATTAGAAGCCTTTTCAAAATCTTTAGATAATACTTCTACATTATATGAACCATTAAGCTCATCGTATTCAGCTTTTACCTTATCAATTCCTGAGTATTTTAAAAATTCAAGTAATCTGTCAGACTTATCTTTTGAAAGATAAGCAAGAAATTCGTAGTTAGCATCTGCGTGAATTTCTTTATCTGGGGTGGATTGATGAAGTTTTTCTTTTGTTTGATTGATTTGTTCATTGTTATCAGACATTTTTTCTCCAATTCCGCTAAAATTTGATTGGTAACATTTTAATTAAGCAAATATTAATAATCCCTTTTAATTTTAAAATAAATGGATTATCTAATATGCCGGTTTATTTTAATAATATATTTTGTTATGAAATCAAAAATAGCATTTTTAAAATTTTTGTATTATTATAAAGTATAAATGTGAAAAAATAAAGTTCTATAGTAATTTTATTTGTACAAACAATGAGCCAAAGTTTGTAACTGCATAAAAATTGATGAATGTAAAGAAAACTTGGAGTTGTCACAATAAAAAATTTATATAAATGTGAATATTTAATTAGTAAATAATTCTATATCATGTGTAAATTTTAGTTAAGGTGATAGACCTATAATTGTGTATATTGAAAGGAAAGAGATTATGAAAAATATACTTATTGTAACTGGTGGTAATGTAGATTATGAGTGGGCAAAGAAATGGATAAAGGAAATATCATTTGACTATGTAATAGCAGCAGATAGCGGGCTTGTTCATTGTGATAGACTTAAAATAAAAGTAGATTACTTATTAGGTGATTACGACTCTGTTGATAAAAATGTATTTGAAAAATATAATAAATCAACAGAAACAAAAACATATCCGCCAGAAAAAGATTATACAGATACACATCTTGCACTTTTAAAAGCGGTGCAAAAATGTCCTGATAGTATTTATATTATAGGTGCAACAGGAACTAGATTTGACCATGTACTTACTAATATTGGTATTATGAAGCTTGCGCTTGATAAGGGCGTAAAGTGTTTTATTTATGATAAGTGTAATAAAATATATCTTGCTAATAAAACATTTTCTATTGACAAAGATAAACAGTATGGAAAATTTATATCTTTCGTGCCTTTGACAGAAAATGTTACTATAACTCTCAAAGGTATGAAATATCCGCTTAATGAGTATGAATTAAAGCAAGGCTTAAGTATATGTCAAAGTAATGAGATAGTTGATGAAAAGGCTTCAATAATAATAAAAGATGGTATATTAATAGTGTTTGAAGCAAGGGATTAATAAAGTGAAAATATCATTTTAACATTATAGAAATTATGTGTGAAATATTTATAAAAGTGAAATATAGCTAGGTAGAAATGTAAGGACTATATTATTTGCTTAAGAAAAATATGAAAAAACAATAAAATACATTAAAAAATTAATTGTTATTTATTGGAAAAGTTCCTGGTATAAGCTTGAATTTTGTAATAAATTGTTATAAAATAAACAATAGCTGTTTTATATAATAAAAAACAAAAAATCAATAGGAGGTCACGAGAATGAGTGAAGCAACACAGGTGTCAGCTAGAAATAGATTAGAGTCTATTCTTGATGACAACAGTTTTGTTGAAATCGGCGCTGGTGTAAGAGCTAGAGCTACTAATTTTAACATTCAAGAGAAAGATACCCTCGCTGACGGAGTAGTAACTGGTTACGGAGTAATTAATGGAAATCTTGTGTATGTATATAGTCAAGATGTAACTGTAATGAATGGTTCTATTGGCGAGATGCATGCAAAGAAGATTACAAGTCTTTATAACTTGGCAATGAAGATGGGAGCGCCTGTTATCGGTCTTATTGATTGTGCAGGTTTAAGACTTCAAGAAGCTACAGATGCACTTAATGGTTTTGGAGAAATCTACAACAAGATGACTCTTGCCTCAGGTGTTATTCCACAGATAACAGCAGTATATGGTAACTGTGGTGGTGGACTTGCTGTGCTTACACAACTTTCTGATTTTACATTTGTAGAAGAAAAGGGAAAGTTATTTGTTAATACAACAAATGCATTAGATGGAACTTATGCTTCTAAGCCAGATACATCAAGTGCTAAATTCCAGGCAGAAGCTGGTGTAGCTGATTTTGTAGGCGATGAAGAAACAATATCAAATGGAATAAGACAATTAGTTTCATTTCTTCCAGCTAACAACGAAGATGAAGCAGTAACAGATTGTCAAGACGACCTTAACAGATTATGTAATGATTTAGAAGCTGAGATAACAGACTCTGCTCTTGCACTTTCAGATATAGCTGATGATGGCTTATTTATGGAAGTAAAGTCTGAATATGCAAAGAATATGGTTACAGGTTTCTTAAAAATCAACGGTACAACAATTGGTGCTGTTGCTAACAGAACAGTTGTATTTGATGACAATGGAGAAAAGGCAGAAGAATTTGAAGCAGTACTTACAGTTGATGGTGCTAATAAAGCAGAAGAATTTGTCAACTTCTGTAACGCATTTGAAATTCCAGTGCTTACATTAACTAATGTAAAGGGATTTGAAGCTACAGTTGAAGCTGAAAAGCATATTGCAAAGGCAGTTGCAAAACTTACATACGCATTTGCTAATGCTACAGTACCTAAGGTTAATGTAATTGTTGGAGAAGCTTATGGTAGTGCTTATGTAACAATGAATTCTAAGTCAATTGGTGCTGATATGACATACGCATGGCCAACAGCTTCAATTGGTATGATGGATGCTTCACTTGCTGCTAAGATAATGTATGCAGATGAAATAAGTGCATCAGAAGATGCCGCTGCAACTGTTTCAGCAAAAGCGGCAGAATATGCTAATTTACAGTCAAGTGTAGAGTCTGCTGCAGCTAGAGGATATGTTGATACAGTAATCAATCCAGAAGATACAAGAAGATATGTGGCAGCTGCATTTGAAATGCTGTATACAAAGAGAGAGGAACGTCCTATTAAGAAAAATGGAACGGTCTAATATGAGGTGAGGCAATATGAAGAAAACTAATTTTAAGAAGTTCTTATTATTGTTCTGTATTGTAGCCAGTGTATTTTGTATGACAGCATGTACTGATACTATTTCAAGCAGTAATGCAAAAGAAAGCATGAAAAAGCAAGAAGTAGTTGATAATCAGAGAAATCTTGCAATCTGGGCAACGGATATGATTATGTATCTTGATGCTACACCAGATGACCAGATTAAAGCTGATGCTGAGAATGCAGTTACATTAGATAATGTTACTGGTGAAAATTACAAAGTAAACGAAAATGGAATGAGTAATAAGACTGTAGAGTTTTATAATAGCTGGACTAAATCAAGAGAAGATTTAGGTTCACTCTTATCTATTGATGATGTAAGCATTAATATTAGCGATAGTACAGGAGAATTATGTACAATTACTGTAAAAGCAACATTTAAGAATAGAGAATGTTCTTTTGAATTTGTAATGGACGATGATGTTAATCTTACAAGTGGTGCAATCAACCCTGTATATACAACAGGTGAAAAGGTTGAAAAAGCTTTACTTAATACATTAATCGGTATGGGTACAGTATTTGTTGTTTTAATTTTTATTTCATTTATCATTTCACTTCTTAAGCACGTTAATAAGATTGGTGCTAAGAAAGAAGAACCAACTGCACAGCCACAACCAGCTCCAGTTCCTGTAGTAGTTGAAGAAGAAGACGAAGAAGAAGTTGATGATTTAGAACTTGTTGCAGTTATTACAGCAGCTATTGCAGCTTCTGAAAATACTCCAGCAGATGGACTTGTTGTTCGTTCAATCAGAAAGGTTAATAAGACAAATAACTGGAAAAGATAGTATTTAGCTTATAAAAGTCATTAATTTTAAGTGGCAAATTATAAAATATATGAAAGGAAAAGCTATTTAGATGAAATAATATTTCATCTAACGTATACATTTGTATATGTAGTAGCAGGAATATAATATTATGAAGAATTATACAATAACTGTTAATGGTAATGTATATGATGTTACAGTAGAAGAAGGAACAGGAACAGGCGCAGCAACACAGGCAGCAGCACCAGTTAAGAAGACAGCGCCAAAGGCTGCACCTAAGGCAGCAGCTCCAGCAGGAGCACAGGGTGCTGTTAAGGTTAATGCACCAATGCAGGGTAAGATTTTAAAGGTTAATGTTGCAGCAGGTGCAGCAGTTAAGAAGGGCGATGTATTAGCTATTCTTGAAGCTATGAAGATGGAAAATGAAATCTGTGCACCACAGGACGGAACAGTTGCAACTGTTGAATGTGCAGTTGGTGATTCAGTGGAAACAGGTAAAGTATTAGTTTCTATGAACTAATTACAAAGAAACTAATTTTTATCAATGTAAACTGGAGGTTAAGAGATGAGTTATATTGTAACAACATTGGGAAACCTCATACAGCAGACAGCCTTTTTTGGCCTTTCATGGGGCAATTATTTAATGGTTGTTGTTGCGTTGGTTTTCTTGTATTTGGCAATCAAAAAAGGATATGAACCTCTACTTCTTGTACCAATTTCATTTGGTATGCTTTTAGTTAATCTTTATCCAGATATAATGCTTTCTATTGAAGATTCAAACAATGGAGTAGGTGGATTATTACATTATTTTTATTTATTAGATGAGTGGAGTATATTGCCATCACTTATCTTCTTAGGTGTAGGTGCAATGACTGATTTCGGTCCACTTATTGCTAACCCTAAGAGCTTTTTACTTGGTGCGGCTGCACAGTTCGGTATTTTTGCCGCATATATTATGGCTATTTTCATGGGCTTCCCAGATAAAGCAGCAGCAGCTATATCAATTATCGGTGGTGCTGACGGTCCTACATCAATCTTCCTTGCTGGTAAGCTTGGACAGACAGCTTATATGGGACCAATTGCGGTTGCGGCATATTCATATATGTCACTTGTACCAATTATTCAGCCACCAATTATGAAGTTATTAACAACTGAGGAAGAAAGAAAGATTAAGATGGAACAGTTAAGACCTGTTTCAAAGCTTGAAAAGATTTTATTCCCAGTAGTAGTTACTATCGTAGTAGTAATGATACTTCCTACAACAGCACCACTTGTTGGTATGCTTATGTTAGGTAACTTATTTAAAGAATCAGGCGTTGTTAAGCAGTTATCTGAAACAGCTTCTAACGCATTAATGTACATAGTAGTTATTATACTTGGTACATCAGTAGGTGCTACAACAAGTGCAGCAGCATTCCTTAACTTTGATACATTAAAGATTGTTGCTCTTGGTCTTATTGCGTTTGCATTTGGTACAGCAGCAGGTGTACTCTTTGGTAAGATTATGTGCAAGGCTACACATGGCAAGGTTAATCCACTTATCGGTTCAGCTGGTGTATCAGCAGTTCCTATGGCAGCTAGAGTTTCACAAAAGGTCGGAGCAGAAGCAGACCCTTCTAACTTCCTTCTTATGCACGCTATGGGACCTAATGTTGCCGGTGTTATCGGTACAGCAGTAGCAGCAGGTACATTTATGGCTATGTTTGGTGTTATGTAATTATTGAATTATTTAAAATTATCAAGTAAGACCACAACTTTATTGTGAGAAGCAATAACAGGGGTGGAGCTTGCTTGTATTGTTAGTCAAATTATAAAGGGCTTTGGCACAAGCCTTATACAGTTGTTAAAGCTTGTATAATACCAATATATTTGGAGTGCCAGTTATATTTAATGGAGGATAAAAAGATGGCAGACCAGGTAAAAAAACCTTTAAAAATTACTGAAACAGTATTAAGAGATGCTCATCAGTCCCTTATAGCTACAAGAATGACAACAGAACAAATGCTTCCAATCATTGATAAAATGGATAAAGTTGGTTATCATTCAGTAGAGTGTTGGGGTGGTGCTACATTTGATGCTTCTCTTAGATTTTTAAAAGAAGACCCATGGGAAAGACTTAGAAAGTTAAGAGATGGGTTTAAGAATACAAAGTTACAGATGTTATTCAGAGGACAGAATATTTTAGGTTATAATCATTATTCAGATGATGTTGTTGAATATTTTGTTCAGAAGTCTATTGCAAATGGTATTGATATCATTCGTATATTTGACTGCTTTAATGATTTAAGAAATCTTCAGTCATCAGTAGAAGCAGTTAAGATTGTTAAGAAAGAAAATCCAAAAGCTCATGCACAGATTGCTCTTTGTTATACATTAGGTGACGCATATACTCTTGACTACTGGAAAGAAACAGCAAAGAGAATTGAAGACATGGGTGCAGACTCTATCTGTATTAAGGATATGGCAGGACTTTTACTTCCATATAAGGCTACAGAACTTGTACAGGCTCTTAAAGAAGGTTCTTCACTTCCAATTCAGTTACACACACATTATACATCAGGTGTTGCTTCAATGACATATCTTAAGGCTGTTGAAGCTGGCGCTGATATTATTGATACAGCTATGTCACCATTCTCAATGGGTACAAGCCAGCCAGCAACTGAAGTTATGGTTGAAACATTTAAGGGAACACCTTATGATACAGGTCTTGACCAGAACCTCTTAGCTGAAATCGCTGATTACTTCCAGCCAATGCGTGAAGAAGCATTAAAGAGTGGACTTATGAATACTAAGGTGCTTGGCGTTAATATTAAGACTTTACTTTATCAAGTTCCTGGTGGTATGCTTTCTAACCTTGTATCACAGCTTAAAGATGCAGGTGCAGAAGATAAGTACAGAGCAGTTCTTGAAGAAATTCCAAGAGTTCGTAAGGACTATGGTGAACCACCACTTGTTACACCTTCATCTCAGATTGTTGGTACACAGGCTGTACTTAACGTATTACAGGGTGAAAGATATAAGATGATTACAAAAGAATCTAAGAAGGTTCTTGATGGTGAATTTGGTCAGACAATTAAGCCATTTAATAAAGAAGTTCAGAAGAAGGCTATTGGTGATAAAGAACCCATTACTTGTAGACCTGCTGACTTAATCGAGCCACAGCTTGATAAGTTTAAGAAAGACCCTGTTGTTCAAGAATATAAGCAACAAGACGAAGATATATTGTCATATGCTTTATTCCCACAGGTTGCTACAGACTTCTTTAAGTATAGAGAAGCACAGCAGACAAAGGTTGACCCAACTGCTGCTGATAAGGATAGCAAGTCATATCCAGTATAATTTTTTAAATTTTCTTTATACGAAAAGTAAGCCTAAGGTTGTGCTTGCACAGGAATTTGGTAACTGTGAATAAACTATAAAAAATTTGTAAAGCATGTTTTTGATAGTTTATTAAAAATATAGCTTGTTATTTATTTAACAAATTAAATAAGGGGCTGTCGCACTAAGAAGGTTTTATACAAAGTATAGATATTTAATTAGTAAATATCTATATCTTGTATAAATTTTCGTTAATGCGACAGCCCTTTGGTTGTAAGCTCGTTGTCAAGAGTAGGGTAAAATACCATATTATAAACCTGGTGTGTGAGCATCAGGTTTCTTTGTATATATATAACAGTTAATAAATAGTATTAAGAGTAAGTCAAGAAATAGATTGCTAATATTTACTTGATTAATATAGAGTTTAAGTTTATTAGTATTAAACAAGTCTGTAATTTTTTATAGATATCGCATTTCTTCAGCAATATCTGAATAGAACTTTGCTGCCATATTGCGTTGTTGTTTTTCTTTGGCAGATAAGTTATGTGCTTTATATTGAGAATTATTATCATTTGAATGGCTAGCTGTATTATCTTGTTCAGATGGTATTTTATTTTTAATAAGGTTTTGCTGGTACTTTAGCTGATTTATAATGTCGTCTTTAGAAACAGCACGTTTTTTAATTCTTCTATATGCGGTTGGCATATTTTGTACTGAGTTAGTTGTATCTTTTTTATTCTTTTTGTCAGAGTTTTCTTCAAAGGATTGCTTGAATTTGCTTAATGAGTCACCACTTGAGCCACTTTTTGATACATTATTTGCTAGGGGATTAATAGAACTTGTTGTTCCAGTTGATATACTTCTTACATTATCCATTGCCATAATAATCACCTCACTTTAAGTAAACAATTCACCACATATTAATAGTACTATAATCTTATAAAATAAATTGTCTTAGAATGTTTATCGGTAGGACTTGTTATTTAATTAACCATTTATTAACTAATAAAATACTTCTTTTTTCTTCGTTTGCGTGATAGAATGAAGTTAGCAAAAATATTTATGCAGTTAAGGAGGTATTTAAAAATGGCATTACATGTAATGGATGAAGCAAATCGCTGTTATTTATGCAAAAAACCAAAATGTCAGGAGGGGTGTCCAATTCACACTAACATTCCTTTAGCAATACAGCTTCTAAGAGAAAATAAACTTGATGAGGCGGGAAGAATGCTCTTTGAGAATAATCCGCTTACTACAGTGTGTAGTCTTGTATGTAATCATGAAAAGCAATGTGAGGGGCATTGTATTCAAGGAATAAAGGGGTCACCAGTTCATTTTTCAACAATTGAACATTATATTTCTACAACTTATGCTTCTAAGATGACTAATGGACCAGCTAAGTCAAATGGTATGCGAGTTGCAATTATTGGCTCAGGCCCAGCAGGAATTACTATTGCGATAATACTTGCAAGATATGGTTATCAAGTTACTATATTTGAAGGCAAGGACAAGATTGGTGGGGTACTTCGTTATGGTATTCCAGAATTTCGTTTGCCTAAGAGTGTATTGGATGATATTGAATATCGTCACCTTGAACTTAAGGGAATTAAGGTAAGACCTAATACTATGATTGGTGGGGCAATCACAATTGAAGATTTGTTTAGAGATGGTTATAAGGCAATTTTCGTAGGTACAGGAGTATGGCGACCTAATGCACTTCATATTAAGGGAGAAACTTTAGGCAATGTTCATTTTGGTATTAATTACCTTAATAATCCAGATAGTTATCGTCTTGGAAGCTCTGTAATTGTAATTGGTGCTGGTAATGCAGCTATGGACGTTGCAAGAACCGCTTTAAGAAAAGGTGTAACAGACCTTACTTGTTTTTCTATTACAAAGGAAGTTGCTGCAAGTAAGTATGAATTTGAGTATGCACAGCTTGAAGGTGTTAATTTTGAATATAACAAGCGCCCTGTAGAAATAGTAGACGAGGGTGTAATATTTATTGATGTAATTGAAAATGAAGATGGAACTTTTACAGATGTTGAAGGAACTGAGAAGTTGTACAAGTCAGATAGTGCTATTATTTCAATAAGTCAAGGCCCACAGTCTAATCTTGTTAATACAACAAAGGGGCTTAATGCAAATAAGAGAGGTCTTCTTGATGCTGATGACACAGGACACACATCACGCCCAGGAATATTTGCATCAGGTGACGTTGTAAATGGAGCAAGAACAGTAGTTGAAGCTGTTGCACATAGTAAGGTGGTTGCAGAGTCAATGCACCAATATATGCAGAGTTTGCCAAAGGAGGATTAGTATAAAAATAACAAATATATTTATTTGGTGTGAATTATTAAAGTGTATATAAATAAATTTTATTTGAATTTATTAAAATATTATGCTTATTGTATAATATTTATTAATAAACAATTTTATTATTTATTTTATATGTTGTTATATGATATTTAATAATAGTAGGTATATTTATAGATAAAAATTTAGGAAAGGATATGCTATTTAGCTAAAAAGATAAATGATTAAACTTGAAAGATATGACGTTATGAATATGGAAAATGCCATTCGTGGAGCGAGAAATCCTCTTAACAGTTGGGCAAGACTTGACAGTAAGGTGGTAGATGGGAAGTTTGAGTTTGGACCTAATGACCTTGACCTTGCTAAAAGGCTTTGTAAGGCAGGTAGTGACCATAGAAAGTTTGTAAGACAGATATTTGTTACAGTTGATATAACAGCGCCGTTGTATTGGTGGAAGGAATACGATACATATAAAGTAGGAACAGTAGCTAATTCTACAAGTACAATGCACAAAATTCACAGCAAGAAGTTTGAAATGGAAGATTTTAGCACTGACCACATGACAGAGGCTACTAAGGAAATGATGCAAAAGAATATAGATTTCCTTGAAACTTTAAGAAATGAATTTCTTGAAACAAAGGATAAGAATGTATGGTATAGTATGATACAGTTGCTTCCAGAAAGCTATAATCAAATGAGAACTTGTACATTTAATTATGAAAATCTTGTTGGAATGTATTATTCAAGAAGAAATCATAAGTTAGCAGAGTGGCATATATTTTGTGACTGGATAGAGTCACTTCCATACTTTAAAGAGTTGTTTATTGATAATAAGTAATTATAATATGTATATGTAAGAAAAAAGCTCCATGAATTTATATTTGTGGGGCTTTTTTATGCAATTAGAATATTATAGGTTGTGATGAGGATAGCAGTATTATATAAACACACACACCAGAAAAAGAACAATTGTCTATATTTATATGCCATTATCGAACAAAAGTGTTCGCTACTGTTATACAAATATAGGCAATTGTTCTTTTTAATGGTGCATTTAGTTTATATAATACTGCTATCTTACGGAATGTTGTATACTATATGGTGATTTTTGGAGTAAAAATATGGCGTATTTGTAGAAGTGAAAGCTGATTATGATAATTGTAGTAGTAGGGGATAGTTAATTATCAAATTTGGGTGATTATTAGATTTATTATTTGTATATTATTGATAACTTACATAACTTTTTATTTAGGTGAATAATGAGTCAAAATTTGTGCTTGTACAAGACTTTGACCACTGTCGCTAAACTAAAAGAAATTTGCAGAGTGTGTCTTTCATAGTTATATAAAATATAAAAATTTAACAAAAAATTGTATTGCAATTAGTGCAATATTGTGGCATAATATATTTAATTTTATTATTGAAATTGTGAATAAAATGACAATATTACATAAGGAGGAATGGAAGTATGAATAAGTTTCCACATCTATTTGAGCCTATTCAAATAGGAAAGACTACGATAAAAAATCGTATTTTTATGCCACCAATTTCAACTAATATGGCAGATAAGGGATATGTAACTGATGATTTAGTAGCACACTATTCAGCAAGGGCTAAGGGTGGTGTTGGTTTGATTGTGACAGAAGTTGTAACAGTAGAGCCGACTTATGTTTATTTGCCGGGAGATATGTCTATTTATGATGATAGCTTTATTCCGGGTTGGAAGAAGTTGGTGGAAGGTGTGCATAAGTATGGTACAAAGATTTTAGCGCAGTTGTTCCACCCTGCGTTTATGGCATTTCCAGTGCCGGGGACACCACAGCTTATTGCACCAAGTAATGTAGGTCCATACTATGCAAAGAGTGCGCCAAGACCTGCTACAATAGAAGAATTACATACAATTGTAGAGCAATTTGGTCAAGCTGCCCATCGTGTGCAGTTGGCAGGTGGAGATGGTGTCGAAATTCAATGCGCTCATGCACATGGTCTATTAGGTGGATTTTTGACACCGTTATATAATAAAAGAACGGATGAATACGGTGGAGATATTAACGGGCGTATGCGTCTTTGTTTAGAAGTTATACAGTCTGTGCGTAAATATTGTGGAGAAGATTTTATTATTGATGTTCGTATTTCAGGCGATGAATATAGCGAAGGTGGTCTAACACTTAATGACCAGATATATTTTTGTAAGCAATTAGAAAAGATGGGAGTTGACTTTATTCATGTTTCGGGTGGAAATACAATAAAACGTGGTTCAAGTATGCCAGCACCGGGAACAAGTCCAGCACCTCATGCTCATTCAAGTGAAGAAATTAAAAAATATATTAATATTCCAGTAGCAACAGTAGCTCGTATTAATGAGCCGTGGATAGCAGAAGAATTAATTGCCAATGGAAAATGTGATATGTGTATGATAGGTAGAGCAAATATCTGTGACAGTGAATTTGCTAATAAAGCACTTGAGGGTAAAACAGACGATATTAGACCATGTATTGGCTGTGGAAGGTGTTTGACAGGTATTATGTTTGGCAAGCGCATAAGCTGTACAGTTAATCCTAGTGTGGAAGATGATACAATTAAGTTGGCTGATGAAAAGAAAAAGGTATTAGTAATTGGTGGTGGTCCAGCCGGTATGGAAGCGGCTTATGTAGCAAAGAAACGTGGACATGATGTTATACTGTGTGAAAAATCAAGTGAATTAGGCGGTTTGCTTCGCATTGCGGCAGTTCCTATTGCAAAGCAAGAACTTTGTAAAGTTGTTAAATATATGTCAAGAAGATTAGCAAATGAAGGAATTGAAGTAAGACTTAATACAGAAGTAACAAAAGATATGTTGAATTCTGAATTTAAAGATTATGAGATAGTCTGTTCAAGTGGAGCTGTGCCTAAGGAAATCACTCCATTTAAAGTATTTAAGCAGACTATGACTGCTGATGACGTATTATCAGGTAAGGCATATCCCGGAAGAAAGATTGTCGTATTAGGTGGTGGAAGTGTAGGTTGTGAAACTGCTGATTATCTTGCCCCATTGATAAATGATATGTTCCCAATGAACCGTAATATTACATTGCTTGAAATGACAGGTAGTCTAATGCCGGGAGAGGGTGGAGCTGCTAAGTCAAGACTTACACAACGTTTAATGCAAAAAGGTGTAAAGATTGAATTAAATGCACAGGTTACAAAGGTTGATGAAAATACTATTACATATATAAAAGACGAACAAGAACATATTATAAAAGACGCAGATACGTTAATCTTTGCAGTTGGATATGAGCCAAAGAAAGTAGAAATTGAAAGTGAAAATATTCACTATATTGGAGATTGTGACAAAGTAGGAACATTAAAAGATGCTATAACTTGTGCGCATGAGTTGGCAAAAAATATATAAATATAGAAAGGGATTTACTTATGAGTAAAAAATTGTTAGAACCAATTAAAGTAGGAAATTTAACATTTAAAAATAGAATTATGTTTCCACCATTGACAACAGGCTATGAAGAAAGAGATGGTTCGATTGGAAAAAGGTCGTTATCATTTTACGAACGTTTAGCAGAGGGAGGTGTGTCATATATCGTTATAGGTGACGTTGCACCGGTAAGAACAGCTTCACCTACACCAAAGTTATATGATGATGCTCAGATACCAATGTTTAAAGCACTTGCCGATACTTTACACAAATATGATTGTAAAGTTGCATTACAGTTGTTCCACCCAGAATATGACGTTCCAGGGGTTGGAAAAATGATTATGGAAGCTGGCATGGCTAGACAAATGGCAGCTAAAGCTAAAGAAGCAGGAAATGAAGAAGAAGCAAAGAAACAGATGGAAATTTGCGATGAAAAGACAAAAGGTGCTTATGCTAAGTTACACCATGATATGCAGCATTTTGTAACAGAAGCGACAATTGAACAGTTGACAGCTATAAAAAATAGTATTGCAGAGTGTGCTAAAAAGACAGCCGAAGCAGGAATTGACGCTATTGAAATTCATGGTGACAGATTGTTAGGCTCTTTGTGTTCAAAGACTTTAAATCACAGGACAGATTGTTATGGTGGCAGCTTAGAAAATCGTACACGTTATGCGTTAGAAGTGCTTAAAGCTATTAAAGAAGCTGCACCAAGTTTAATGATAGAATATAAGTTGCCAATTATTACAGTTAATCCAGATAATACATTGCGTGGCAAAGGTGGTTTAGAAGCTGATGAAGGTATTGAATTTGCCAAGATGTTAGATAAAGCTGGTATTGATATGATACAAGTAGCTCAGGCAAATCATACAGGAAATATGGGAGATACTATTCCACCGATGGGAGCAGTTCCTTATAATTGGACTTTAGATGTGGCAGAGAAAGTAAAAGCTGTAGTTTCCTGTCCAGTTGCAACAGTAGGTCGTGTTATAAGTGTTGAAGCAGGAGAAAAGATTTTGCAAGATGGTAGTGCTGATATTATAGGATATGGTAGAAGCTTGCTTACAGACCCAGATATTGCCAATAAGGTTGCTTCTGGTGAGTGTATTCGAGAATGTCTTAACTGTAATAAGGGTTGTGTAGATGCTATTCAAGGTCGTCGTTATATTAGCTGTGTGCTTAATGCTGAAAATGGAGATGAAGAAACTATATTTATTAAGCCTAGCGAAACAAAGAAAAATGTAGCAGTAGTGGGAGCTGGTTTGGCAGGCTTAGAAGCGGCAAGAGTAGCGGCTAAAAGAGGTCATACTGTTACAGTATTTGAAAAGACTGACAAGATGGGCGGTCAAATTAACATTGCCAGTGTACCACCTAGAAAGAGTGAAATTTTGCGTGCGGTAGAATACTATGAAAAGATTTTACCAAGTATGGTGGAAATTAAATATAACCATGAACCTAGTTTTGATGAGTTAAATACATACGATGAAGTTATTTTAGCAATAGGTGCTCACAATATGGAACTTCCTATGCCAGTTGAAGCTTCAAATGTAGTTTCTAGTTGGGACATTTTAAATGGTAAGGAAGTAAACGGCGATTGTGTAGTATTAGGCGGAGGTTTAGTAGGAACTGAAACTGCTGAATATGTGGCTTCAAAGGGATATAAGGTTACTATTGTAGAAATGATGGATAAAATTGCAGCTCAAGAGTCAGCAACAGTTATGCCACTTATTGAAGCTGATTTTAAGAAGCATGGTGTTATATCTTATGTGAATACTAAGGTTAATGAGATTAAGAATAATGTGATTTATGCACAAAATACTAGCGACAATACTTCTGTAGAGATAAAGGCGGATACTATTATTAATGCGTTGGGTTCTAAGAAGAATGTTATTGATGAGTCTAAGCTTAATGTGCCATTTGTTTATGTTGGGGATTGTAGTGGTGAGAGAACTGCGGATATTGCTTCTGCAATTCGTACTGGATACAAAGCAGGAAATGAGTTATAGAATATATGACAGTTAGAAAAAGAGCGTGTATTTTTGTTGTTGATAGTAAGTGTTAAGAATTTCTAAGATAAGCTGGGAAGATTTTCTAAACGAACGGGGCAGAAAAAATGCGACGTCGTGTCGCTTTTTCCTAAATTGCACGTCGTGTGCAATTTTCCCTGAGTTTTACAGCTTATCTAAGAAATTCTAAACACCTACCATATACAACAAAAATACACGCCCTTTTTCTGACGGCAATTTAATTTATAGTAGGAAATTGTGAGACTATAATTCAATGGAATTTATTTAAGTATATACAAATTAGATTTTCAAAGTTTGACAATTACTTATTTATATTATAGAAGTGTGGGAAGAATGTTATAATAAAATGATATTTTTTTATATTTTGCGTTTTAAAGTCTTGAAGGATAGTTGTAGTGTATAAACTAAATGGACTATTAAAAAGAGTAATGGGTTATAGTTGGATGTTTTTATTAATGGAATTAGTTTATTAAAAATATATAATATATCCGAAGTTTTTATGGTGTATTTAGTTTATATAATACATTTATTTTATGAAATATAATTATAATGTAAATATCAAAATTTAATTTGATATGAAGATTGGTTTTTATTAGGATAGTGTTTAGTTGAAAGTTTATAGAGTAGGGTGAGGAAGATGAGAAAGAATATTGTTAGGAAGATTTTGTATACTGGATATATTGAATTTTTTTTGAGTATATGGTTTTGGATTGGGGCGGGGATTAGTATGTTTGAGGGGATTAGTAGTTGGGTGTATGTTGTGATGTTCGGCTTTTTGATGTGTAGTCTTTTTATTATATTTACAGCACTGATATATGATAAATTCTATCAAGATATAAAGAAAAGCTTTGAAGATTTAGAGAAGCTTAACTCAAGGCTTAGAAGTCAAAGACATGAGTATCTTAACGAAATGCAGGTTGTGTATGGCTTGTTAGAGCTTGAAGAATATGAAGAAGCTGTAAAGTATTTAAGGCCTGTTTATGCAGATATAGCAAAGGTGGGAAAGGCTTTAAAAACATCAAAGCCAGCAGTTAATGCCTTGCTTAGTTCTAAGATGGAAAAAGCAGAGAAGCAAGAAGTTCAATTATTTGTTGAAGTATCATCAGATTTATCAAATATAAGTATGGAACAGTGGGATATTTGTAAAATATTAGGCAATATAATTGACAATGCAATTACAGCCGTAAGTAATAATGCAAATAGTAAAGAAGTGCATATACATATAAGTGAACAGCCAAACTGGTATATTTTTAGTATATATAATAATGGTCCGCTTATAGCGGAAAATAAAAGAGAGTTGATATTTAAACAAGGCTATTCAAGCAAAAAAGAAAGCGGTCATGGGTTTGGACTTGCGATTGTAAAAGAGATTGTTATAGAGCATGGTGGAAGTATTGAGCTTTCTTCTGATAAAGAAAAAACAGAATTTGAAATAAAGATACCTAAGGTTTTGTAGAATAAAGTGCTATAAATGACATTTCAACTAAAAATATGAATATTATAGGCAATAAGTATTTAATTATTATAAAAGAATTATATAATAATTATAAACAAGAAACCAAAAGGTGGTGGATTAAATGAACGGATTATTTATTCTGGGAATAATATTATTTGTTGTAGCTTTTATATTTATTGGTATAGAAATGATAATTCCAGGGTTTGGAGCACCGGGGATAATAGGTTGTTGTTGTCTTGTAGCAGGAGTTAGTCTTACGGCAAATACTTATACACAGGCAATAATGATAATAGCAATAATTCTTATTTTGCTTACAGTGTTTGTTGTAATAATGACATTTCTTTTATCTAAAGGGGTATTCAAAAGTCCTATCGTGTTAAAGGATAAACAGGAAAAAGAAACAGGTTACATAAGTTCAACTGATTTGGAATATCTTATTGGCAAACAGGGAATTACTACAACAGCACTTCGTCCAGCAGGGCGAGTTAAAATTGAAGGTGTCGAATTTGATGTGATTTCTGACGGAAGATTTATTGAGAAAGATAAAAAAGTTGTAATATACAAGATAAGCAATTCTTCACTTGTAGTAAAAGAAATATAACAATAGTAGATATATAATAGTAGCTATTACTATTTTATATAAAAATAAATATGAAAAGGGGTAATAATTATGGTAGGTTTATTAGTAACAGGTGGTATAGTATTAGTATTGTTAGTACTGTTTTTGACATTTGTGCCATTAGGTTTGTGGATATCATCAATGGCAGCAGGTGTAAGGGTAAGTGTGTTTAACCTTATTGGTATGCGACTTAGACGAGTAGTTCCAGCAAGAATTATAATGCCTTTGATTAAGGCGACAAAGGCTGGTATAAGTATAAGCTCTAATCAGCTTGAAGCGCATTACCTTGCAGGTGGAAATGTAGATGGTGTGGTTGACGCACTTATTGCTTCTGAAAGAGCAGGGATTGAGCTTCCATTTGAAAAGGCAGCAGCTATTGACCTTGCAGGTAGAGATGTATTAGAAGCTGTTAAAATGAGTGTTAATCCTAAAGTTATTGAAACACCTAATATTTCAGCCGTTGCAAAAGACGGTATCGAACTTCTTGTAAAGGCAAGAGTAACAGTAAGAACTAACCTTGAAAGACTTGTCGGTGGTGCAGGAGAGTCAACAATACTTGCAAGAATTGGTGAAGGTATCGTAACAACAGTTGGTTCTTCAACTTCACATAAGCAAGTGCTTGAAAATCCTGATGATATTTCAAAACTTGTATTGTCAAAGGGACTTGACTCTGGCACAGCATTTGAAATTCTTTCAATAGATATTGCAGATATTGACGTAGGACGTAATATTGGGGCTCATTTACAGAGCTTACAAGCAGAAGCAGATAAAAATATTGCACAGGCAAAAGCAGAAGAAAGACGAGCAATGGCTGTTGCAAAAGAGCAGGAAATGAGAGCTTATGTTGTTGAAGCAGAAGCAGAAGTTCCAAAGGCGTTGGCATATGCTTTAAAGACAGGAAAACTTGGAATTATGGATTACTATGATATGCAGAATATCAAAGCAGATACTAAGATGCGTGAAAATATTGCAAAGGACGACTCTGATATTGGAAGTATTTTAGAGGGTGATAATAATGATTAATTTAGGCGGTGGATTGAATAATATTATATCAGATGTTATTGATGATACTATATCAGGAGTTGTAAAGCATAGTAAAAAGCATAAGAATTTATCAAAAAATAATTCACATGATATAGGTAGTCATATTAATCAAGCTAGTTCAAATAGTTCTGATATAGAAGCTTTTGATGCACCAAGTTCAAAGAAGAATAAGAAAAAAGATAAGAAAAAAGCTAAAAAAAAGGCTGATATACAAGCAGATAAAGAGTGTGAGAACAATTGCTTTTGTGAACACGACCTTAACAAAAGTAAATTAAATAAACTTGAACATGATAAACTAACTAAAGAAGAATACAAAAGAAAACAACTAAGAAACGCATTTATTATGTCAGAAGTATTATCTGAACCTATGTGTAAAAAAAGACATAAAAGATAAAATAATAATTAGGAGTAAGCGTAAATGGTAATTAATGTTATGCTTGTAGAAGATGAGCCACATATAAGACTTATTTTAAGAAAAGTTATCGAAAAAAGAGAAAGTTTTAAAGTTGTATATGAATGTGACAATATGACGGATGGACTTTTAGGCTTTAATGAGTATAAGCCACAAGTTGTATTTATGGATATTGAAATTAATAAAAGTAGTGGTATAGACTGTGCAAAGGTTATTTCACAGATAGCACCAGATACAAAGATTATATTTGCAACAGCTCACTCCGAATATATGTCAAATGCTTTTGAAATGTATGCGTTTGATTATCTTATAAAACCGTTCAACATTGAAAGAATTAATCATACTCTTGAAAGAATTGAGCGAATGATAAGTAAAGACAGTATCACAAATAATGATAGTGCAAATGAAAATTCTAGTGATAATTCGACATTGAATGAAAAAGGCAGTCAAGAAAAAGAAGATAAAACTCAGCTTTTAATAAAGGGTAAGGAAAGTCTTAATTTTATAAGTGTACACGATATTATAATGATAGAAAGAGCTGATAATAGTACATATATTTATACAGTTGATGGTGAAATCTATAACACTTCTGTTTCACTTAGTGAGTTAGAAAATCGTCTGCCAACAGATGTATTTATGAGAAGCCACAAGTCTTATATAATAAATACAACATATATTAAGAAAATCGAGCCTTATGGCAGATGGACTTATATTGTTAAATTTAAGTCAACAGATAAAGACGCACTTATAACAAAGGAGAAGTTTGAACAAATAAAAAGAAGATTTATAAATTGATAAAGTTGTCGATATATGTTACTCTTTAAAATAGTATTTAACACTAGTAAGTAACCAATGTATATTGTATACATGTGAATTAGGAACACAAGTAAGTTTATATTAGGAAATGTGTAGGCTTTTTCTAATAAATTTATGGTAAATGATAGTGTGATAAATAAGTGGCAAACTCCATAGCTTGCTGTGGAGATTAGTCAGGAATAATTCAAAAAGCAGATTGTGAATATCTGCTTGGCAGTAAAATATTATTATAAGGAGTATATATATGGCAAATGTAATTGTTATAGGTGGCGGTGCTGCGGGAATGATGGCAGCAATAACTGCTGTATCACAAGGTCATAATGTTACATTATTTGAAAAAAATGAAAAATTAGGCAAAAAGCTTTTTATAACAGGAAAGGGCAGATGTAATTTTACAAATGCAGGTGATGCAGAAGATATTTTTAACAGTGTAGTAACTAATAAAAAGTTCTTATACAGTGCGTTTAATGGTTTTTCAAATTATGACACTATGGGCTTTTTTGGAGAATTGGGACTTGATTTTAAGGTAGAAAGGGGCAATCGAGTATTTCCTAGCTCAGACCATTCATCAGACGTTATTGGTGCATTGTCACGCCGTATGAAGCAATTAGGAGTTAAGGTTGAACTTAACACACAAGTTGATGAAGTTATTGCAAATAATGGGGAATTTAGCGCAGTAAAGGTTACTGACGCATATAACAAAACAAGAACAGTTAGTGCTGACAAGCTTATAATAGCTACGGGCGGTAATTCGTATCAGTCAACTGGTTCGACAGGTGATGGATATAGATTTGCAAAATCACTAGGGCATGAAGTGACACCAATACTTCCTGCTCTAGTTCCATTTATTGTAAAAGAGGAGTGGGAACGTGACCTTCAAGGACTTAGTCTAAAAAATGTCAATGTCACTATTTATGATGATAAAAAAATAGTATATTCTGATTTTGGTGAAATGTTATTTACTCATTTTGGTGTAAGTGGTCCTACTGTGCTTAGTGCAAGTAGTTATGCGGCAAAGATTATAAAAAATAGACCGTTAAAGTTAGTTATAGATTTAAAGCCAGCCTTAGATGAGCAACAGCTTGATGAGAGAATTTTAAGAGATTTTGAAGAATTTAAAAACAAGAGCTTTAAAAATTCACTTGATAAACTTTTACCTAAAAAGTTAATTCCAGTAATTGTAGAGCTTAGTAAGATTGAACCAGATAAGAAGATACATGATATAACTAAGCAGGAAAGAATGACGCTTGTAAAGCTTATTAAGAACTTAACACTTACACTTACGGGATTAAGGGGCTTTAATGAAGCGATAATTACTCAAGGTGGTGTAAGTGTAAAGCAGATTAATCCGACTACAATGGAGTCGAAGCTTGTGAAAAATGTGTATTTTGTGGGTGAAGTAATAGATGTAGACGCAGTAACTGGTGGATTTAATCTACAGATAGCATGGTCAACAGCTTATGCGGCAGGGACACATTTAAACTAGAGCTTAATAAATAAGTGGCGAAAACTCTCATAGTTTGCTGTGAGATTAAAAGCCACTTTTTTAACAATTTAATTTATTAGATAGAAAAATGTAAAATGAATATTAGAAGAGCAGAAAAAAAAGATATACCGCAGATTATTGAATTATTAGGTCAAGTGCTTCAAATTCACGCAGACATAAGACCTGATATTTTTATTCCAGGAACTACAAAATACACAAATGATGAGCTTGAACAAATGATAAAAGACGAAATGAAACCCATTTATGTTGCAGTAAATGAAAATGATATGTGCGTAGGATACGCATTTTGTCAGTTAAAAGAGCAACCATTTTCAAATAATATGGTACAGTTCAAGTCACTTTTTATAGACGATTTATGTGTTGATAAAAGCACTAGAGGTCAGCATATAGGAGAACACTTGTTTGAATATGTAAAGAGCGAAGCAAAAAGAATGGGCTGTTACGAAGTGACACTCAATGTATGGGCAGGGAATACTTCCGCAGAAAAATTTTACGAAAAGATGGGGTTGAAAACAAAAGAAAGACAGCTTGAATATATATTATAGGATACAACACAAAATACAAAGGAGATGTTTTTTTGAACAGGAATTTAATAAAGTTTCTTGCCATGTTTACGATGACATTAAACCACATTGCGATAGTGTTTATGAAAACAGTTTCTTGGCAGTACAATTTATTTTGTGGTATAGGATATTTCACAGGAGTAGTAATGATAAGCTTTCTATTAGATGGATATAAGTATACAAGGTCAAGAAAAAAATATTTTCTAAGGCTGTTTATCTTTGGTGTATTGTCACAATTTCCTTATGTATTTGCATTTACTAACAACGGTGGTCGATTAAATATGATGTTTTCGCTTTGCGTTTGCTTTGTGATTATATGGGCATTGGAAGAACTAGGTAGCAATGTATCTAAGGCTGTTGTGATTATAATATCATTTATTTTAAGCTTTTATTGCGATTGGCCTTTGCTTGCTCCGATATTAACATTATTGTTGTATTTTGGAAATAAATTACCAAACAAAAAGCCTATCTTTCAAGGTGTTTTTGTAGTGATATTTTGGTTATTTCAGTATTTAGATGGTCAAGGCGTGTATTCAGTGACTACTAACTTATTGTATTCTATGCTTAATATTGTAGGCGTAGTGATGGCATTTTTAGTATTGAACTTTTGTTACAGTGGAAAATATAAGCAAAATGGAAAGGCTTTCTTTAAATGGTTTTTCTATGTATTTTATCCATTGCATTTGATGATTATTGGGATAGTAGAGAGAATGTGAGATATTAATTTATAGAGCTATAAAAAACACATAATTAAAGAACAAGGGGCTGTCGCATTAAGAAAAGTTTATGCAAAGTATAGATATTTAATTAGTAAATAATTCTATATCTTGTATAAATTTTCTTAATGCAACAGCTCTTTGTTTTTTAATAATTATATATTATGTATTTTACATATTTTGGACAGAAGTTTCTTTTTCAGGCGATGGTACATAGATTTTTTCGCGTTTTGTGTTATCAGCCTTAACTTTAAAGAACTTTCTTGTTTCAGCAACAACGACTCCATTTAATGCAAATATTGCAATCATGTTAGGAATAGCCATTAATCCGTTAAAGATATCAGCAATAGTCCATACGGCACTTACTGTCATATATGGGCCGATAAATACAGCTAATATATATAACCAGCGAAATATTTTTATGTGGCGTATATTGCCATCACTTAAGTATTCAAGACATCGTTCACTATAATAATCCCATCCAAGAATTGTTGTAAAAGCAAAAAATACAAGGCATAGCATAAGTACGAAAGAAGATACTTGTGAAGGAAAAGGAAGACCATTCTGAAAAGCATAAGTCGTAACTTGAACGCCTTGAAGTCCTTCTACCTGCCAAGCTCCAGTTATAACTATTGAAAGTCCTGTAAGAGTACATATAATTATTGTGTCTACAAATGTACCTGTCATACTTACAAGACCTTGACGAACTGGTTCTTTTGTTTGAGCAGCAGCGGCAGCTATAGGAGCGCTACCAAGCCCCGCTTCATTGGAAAAAATACCCCTTGCAACACCTTTCTGCATTGCTACAAACATACTTCCGACAGCACCACCAGTTATAGCTTTAGGTGAGAATGCAGATGTTACAATGATTTTAAGGGCAGCAGGAACTTGAGAAATATTAGTTATTACAAGTATAGTTACAAATAAAACATATAATATAGCCATAAATGGAACAACTATTTGACTTACATTAGCTATTCTTTTGACACCACCAATAAGAACAAGTGCTACACAGACAGTAAGAACAAGAGATGCAATTACAACTGACCATGAATATTCTCCGAAAAATGGAATATTAACACAGTGCGAATTATCGGCATCAAAGAAACCATTAATAGCTCTTGATATACCATTTACTTGACTAAATGTTCCTATTCCAAATAAACCTACGCATACACCAAAGAATGAAAATATCTTTGCAAGCAATTTCCAATTTTTTCCCATACCACGTTCTATATAGTAAAATGGGCCACCTAAACTGTGACCGTCTTTATTTATTACACGATACTTGATTGCTAAAAGACCTTCTGAGTATTTAGTTGCCATTCCAAAGAAAGCACCCGGCCCACCTGCACAAACAGCAGTAGCAACACCTACTATATTACCAGTACCAATAGTTGCGCTTAATGCCGTACATAATGCTGCAAAGCTTGATATTTCACCATTACCGCCTTCATCATTGCTTACCATATATTTTAAAGCAAGAGGAAGTTTTCTTATTTGAAGTATACCTAGACGTAATGTAAGTAATATACCGCCAGCAAGAATAAGAACCATAAGGGGTACACCCCATACAAAATCGTCTACATTTGTAAGAATTTGATTGATTGAATTAGCCATATAATAACCTCCTTTTTTATAACAAAAAAGCAAAGTTGCCATACTTGTTAGTAGCACCTTTGCTAAAAGATAATATTATTCCTCCTTATTTAGTAATAAAAAAACGAAGATGCCGAACTGATTAGTGGCATCTTCGCTACATAATGGTTTTAAAAATTAAAAATGACAAAAAATTCAAAAATGGGGATTGACATTAAAAAAATCAGATGATAAAATGACCGCATAAAATTTCAAACCAATCGGATGACAAGTTCGGGAGAGGGTATGCAGTACGCATAACGCCGAAGGGGCAGTCGCAATAAACTCTCAGGCAAAAGGACCGGACTTTGACGAAACTCTGGAGAGCAAAGGAGCACCGAAGAAGGAAATCTTTCAGGTTGATAAGACAGAGGCGTATCGAAATCAGAATGTAAATTTTGATTTTGGTACGCCTTTTTAATATATTTCTACTTTAACAAATTGCAGTAATAAAGTAAAACTGTATTCTTGAATATATAGAATTGGAGAAAATTTGTTATGTATAATTTTGGATATAAGACTTTACATAGGCTACAGATTATAACAGATAATCTTATTATTAGTAATGTTAAAAAGCAATATAAATATAGTGAGCAGCAGGGTATCTTAAGAGATTTCCTGATTAAGCATATAATTGTACTTGCTTTATCAGCAAGTGAAGTAAATTTATTGATAAGAAAATATATACAGCGCCCACATCAGTTTTTTGTGGGAAACTCCCCGCTGTACTTATTGTTGTATCAAAACACTACAATGTTTAAAGGAAAGATACTCTTAACGAGTTGCTCACAGCTTCTGTAATCGGAACGGTTGTTGTAAATAATACAACTGTATCCGGTGCAGATGGTAAATGTTAGGTAGAGTGTGGCGTTGCAATTGATTATTATACCAAAGCTGATTAAGTAAGAGAAAAGATAAAGGCAATATGTAGCGCATATTCTATATATTAGTAAAAGTATTTGTAAAAATGGAGGATAATGTATGAAATCAGATATTCAAATAGCACAAGAGGCTGTACTTGCTCCTATTGGAGAAGTTGCTGAAAAGCTTGATATTAAAGAAGATGAATTAGAATATTATGGAAAATATAAAGCAAAGATTTCTTCAGATATATGGGAAAGAGTAAAAGATAATGATGATGGAAAGCTTATACTTGTGACAGCCATTAATCCTACACCAGCAGGTGAGGGAAAGACTACAACGAGTGTCGGACTTGGAGAAGCATTTAATAGGCTTGGAAAGAAAGCTGTTATAGCCTTAAGAGAACCGTCACTTGGGCCTTGTTTTGGAATAAAGGGCGGTGCAGCAGGTGGTGGATATGCACAGGTAGTTCCAATGGAAGATTTAAACCTACATTTTACAGGAGATTTTCATGCTATTACATCTGCTAATAATCTTTTAGCTGCATTGCTTGATAATCATATACAGCAGGGAAATATATTAGGTATCGATCCGGATAGAATTGTGTGGAAGCACTGTATTGATATGAATGACAGAGTATTAAGAAATATTGTTGTTGGACTTGGCAAAAAGACAGATGGTGTTGTAAGGCAAGACCATTTTGTAATAACTGTTGCATCTGAAATTATGGCTATACTATGTCTTGCGGAAAATATGAAAGATTTAAAGCAACGTCTTGGCAAGATTATAGTTGCTTATACTTATGAAGACAAGCCTGTAACGGCTGATGATATACAGGCTACAGGTGCTATGGCAGCTTTATTAAAAGATGCTATTAAACCTAACCTTATTCAAACACTTGAACATACACCTGCGTTAGTACATGGCGGGCCTTTTGCCAATATTGCACATGGCTGTAACAGTGTTATGGCAACAAAAATAGGACTCAAGCTTGCTGATTACTGTATAACGGAAGCAGGTTTTGGCGCTGACTTGGGAGCAGAGAAATTTTTTGATATTAAGTGTCGTATGTCAGGGCTTAAACCAGATGCAGCAGTACTTGTGGCTACAATTCGTGCATTAAAGTATAATGGGGGAGTTCCTAAAGATGAGCTTGCAAATGAAAATATGGAGGCACTTAAGTTAGGAATAGTTAATCTTGAAAAACATATAGAAAATATACAGCAATTTGGAGTACCTGTTGTTGTTACATTGAATAAGTTTGCATCAGACAGCGATGATGAACTTGAATATGTCAAAGAGTTTTGTATTAAGCATAATTGTGAATTTGCTCTGTCAGAAGTATGGGAAAAAGGTGGAAAAGGCGGTATAGATCTTGCTAATAAGGTTATTGAAACTATAAATAATAAAAAGAGTGATTTTCATAATATATATAAGGAAGAAACTTCATTGACAGAAAAGATTGAAACAATAGCAGATAAAATATATGGAGCTGATGGGGTTGAGTATGATGTTCAAGCTAAAAAACAACTTGCAAAAATTACAGAGCTTGGTTTTGGTAATTTACCTGTATGTATGGCAAAAACGCAGTTCTCATTTTCTGATGACCCAAAACTTCTAGGACGACCTAAAAACTTTAAAATTCATGTTAGGGAAGTATATGTATCAGCAGGGGCAGGTTTTGTTGTTGTACTTACAGGTTCAGTTATGACTCTACCGGGACTACCTAAAAAACCAGCAGCTTATGGCATAGATGTTGATGATGATGGAATTATAACAGGCTTATTTTAGAAAATAGTTAATAAATCTCCTGTGTGCATTATTATGTATACAGGAGATTTTTTACTTTTTGTAGCTAATTCATTTAACTAGGCTGTTGATAATTTTTTTAAAATAATTGGATAAATTTGAGTTTATTTAATTGATTATTGTTAGATATAGTTGCTTTATTTATTATATTTAGTATAATACTTATATTGTATGAAATAAAAATTATAATTTCAAATAAAGAAAGGAACTTAAAATGTCATATTCAATAGCAATAGATGGACCAGCAGGGGCTGGAAAGAGTACAATAGCAAAGAAGCTTGCTACAAAAATGAATTATATATATGTAGATACAGGTGCAATGTATCGTGCAATGGCTGTATATTTTTCACAGAATAACACAAATCCTGAAGATGAGGCTGCAATTAATAAGGGCGTAGAAAATGTTGATATAAATATAGAATATCTTGATGGTGTACAGCAAGTAATCTTAAATGGAGAAAATGTTACAGGACTTCTTCGTAAAGAAGAAACAGGTCGCATGGCTTCTAAAACATCAAAATATGCTTCTGTAAGAACAAAGCTTGTAGAGCTTCAAAGAAAACTAGCTAATTCAACAAATGTAATTATGGACGGTAGAGATATAGGAACAACAGTTCTTCCTAATGCTTTTGTTAAAATATACCTTACTGCAAGTGTAGACGCAAGAGCAAAGAGAAGATTTGATGAGCTTACACAAAAAGGTGAACAGTGCGACTATGATTTCATCAAAAAAGATATAGAACAAAGAGATTATGAAGATATGCACAGAGAAATCTCTCCTTTAAAGCAGGCAGAGGATGCAGTTTTAGTTGATACATCTGATATGAATATTGAACAAGTTATTGATACAATTGAAGCTATAGTTGATAAAAAGAAGCAGGGACAGTAAATGAAAGAAGTAATTTTAGCAAAGTCAGCAGGTTTTTGCTTTGGTGTAAAAAGAGCTGTTGATACAGTATATGAACAAGTTGGTAAAAAAAATGTATACACCTATGGACCAATAATACACAATGAAGAAGTTGTAAAAGATTTAGAGCAAAAAGGTGTTAAAGTTATAAAAGATATATCAGAGCTTGATAATATTGAAAAGGGAATTATAATAATCAGGTCACATGGAGTATCTGGTGATGTATATGACACAATTAAAAATAAAGGTTTTGAAATAGTAGATGCTACTTGTCCATTTGTATTAAAAATACACAAGATTGTAAAAGAAGAAAGTGAGAATGGTTCTCAAATAGTTATAATTGGCAATGAAAATCACCCAGAAGTTCAAGGAATTATGGGGTGGTCTGTTAGTCCTGTTCATGTTGTAGATACTGTAGAAAAAGCAGAAAAATTGGAGCTTGATAAAGAAAATAAAGTCTGCGTAGTATCACAAACGACATTTAATTACAATAAATTTCAAGAATTAGTTGAAATTATAATGAAAAAGGGGTACAATATTAACATCCGTAATACAATTTGTAATGCTACCGAAGAACGACAGACAGAAGCACGCCAGATAGCACAGCGGGTTGACGCTATGATAGTCATAGGTGGCAGCAGCAGTTCCAATACGCGAAAACTGTATGAAATCTGTAAGAATGAGTGTAACGCTACATTTTACATTCAGACGCTTAATGACCTTGACCTAAATAGTTTGGGCATGGCAGACTGCATAGGTATTACAGCAGGGGCATCGACCCCAAACAATATTATTGAGGAGGTTTACACTAATGTCAGAGCTTAGTTTTGATGAGATGTTAGATGAAACATTTAAGACAATACATACAGGAGAGGTAGTTGATGGTACTGTTATCGACGTTAAGGAAGACCAGATAATTCTTAACATCGGATACAAGGCAGATGGTATCATTACTCGTAATGAATACACATCTACACCAGGCGTTGACCTTACAACAGTTGTTTCTGTTGGGGACAAGATGCAGGCAAAAGTACTCAAGGTAAACGATGGCGAAGGTCAAGTTTTACTTACTTACAAGAGACTTGTTGCAGATAATGGTAATAAGAAGCTTGAAGAAGCTTTTGAAAATCATACAGTATTAACAGCTACAGTAAGCCAGGTTATGAATGGCGGTCTTGGTGTTGTTATTGATGAAGCAAGAGTGTTTATTCCAGCAAGTCTTGTTTCAGACAGCTATGTTAAGGATTTATCAGTTTACAAGGATAAGGAAGTTTCTTTTGTAATCACTGAATACAATCCAAAGAAGAGAAGAATTATTGGCGACTGCAAGCAGCTTATCGTTGCTAAGAAAGCAGAAGCTCAGAAGGAATTACTTGAAAGAATTCACGAAGGCGATACAATCGAAGGAACAGTTAAGAATGTAACAGATTTCGGTGCATTTATCGACCTCGGTGGTGTTGATGGACTTCTTCACATTTCAGAAATGTCATGGGGAAGAACAGAAAATCCTAAGAAAGTATATAAGGTTGGAGATTCAGTTAAGTGTTTCATTAAGGAAATCAATGGTAACAAGATTGCTCTTAGTGTTAAGTACCCAGACCTTAACCCATGGAACAATGCTTCAGAAAAGTATGCTGTAGGCAATGTTGTTAAGGGTGTTGTTGCTAGAATGACAGATTTTGGTGCATTCGTACAGCTTGAAGAAGGCGTTGATGCTTTACTTCATGTATCACAGATTTCTAAGGAACATATTGAAAAGCCATCAGATGTTCTTGCAATTGGTCAGGAAATCGAAGCAGTTGTTGTTGACATGAACGAAGCTGAGAAGAAGATAAGCCTTAGCATGAAGGCTGTTGGCAATAATGCTAAAGAAGAAGCAACAGAAGAATAATTAATATCATAAAGATATTTTAAGAAAAGAAGTCTTGTACAGATGTACAGGGCTTCTTTTTGTAGTTTGTGGTTTAGGTTTTAAAGATATCAGTAGTATATAAACACTAAATACACCATTAAAAAGAACAGTAAGTTTATTTATACTTTTTATGGTGTGTGTTTATATACTACTGATATCTTACGGTAGATTTTTGTTCTGCACAAAATATAAAAATAATAAGTATGATATAGAGGGGCTATACATATTTTTGCAGTTTTATATAAACTCTGCCTTTTCTTGTTTCGTTGCCGCTGCCTTGATAAATGTATTTTCCAAAGCCACGCATTACAAGTATGTCGTTGGGTTTTAGGGCGTAGCTATTATTTTCCATACATTTTCCATTGATAAATACTTTTTGCGTACGAAAAAGTTCAACTGCTTTGCTTCTTGATAACTTAGTAATAGAAGCTACAACAGCATCTATTCTAGGGGAGGCGCATATAATTTCTATATTTTCTAGTATAGGTGCAAAGTCTGTGTTATCAAGTGTTGAAAGTTCGCATTTGATGTTGGTGTGTTTTATTTTTTCAAGGTTATCTATAATAAAACTGCTTATATGAGAAATGCAAAACATATATCCAATATTATCTCTAATTATTATATCTCCTATAAGATTACGTTCAATTCCTAAGTTAAGTACAGCGCCTAAAAAATCACGATGTGATAACTTGTCAGCAAATTTGGTGATAAGGGGAGAAATTTTTATACAGTCAATTGGATAGGATTCTTCAAAGCCAAAGTCTTGTTCACTTCCAAAACGTACAATTTGACGTTCACAAGACGGACTTCCGCCAAAGGTTTCTGAATGTATAAAGGAAAGTTCAGGTAACATACGATAATATGTATCTAGTTCCGATATACTTAGAAAGCTAGTATAAGTGTAAATATTTTGGCGATATGCTTTGTTTGCGGTATCAGTAAGTTTTCTTTGTAATAATATATCTTCGTTCATAAATAATTCTCCATTTTAATTGTAATATTTAAGATAATATAATCAAGCACTAATATTAAATATATAATTTGCTTGATTATTATTTGTATTATATTGTTATTTTAAATAAAAATATAAAATAATTTAATATACTTGAATTAGTATACCATATTTGTGTCGAAATTTTGGAATATTTGCAAATTTATTTAAGAATTAGAAGATTTATCAGTGAAAATGTGTTATTATAAATAATAATGATACAATGCACGACAGACATACTGCATTGCATAATTTGCAGAAGTCAAAAAGTTTGCAGGAAAGAGGAATGGCATGATAAAAGATTATGAAGATTTTAAAAAGTTTATATTACAGCAGACAACAATAGATTTGAATGCGTATAAAGAGCGACAGATGAAGCGAAGAATTGACACACTTATAGCAAGAAATAAGTATGATGGGTATGACAGTTATTGTAAGGCACTTAAGGTTAATAAAGAGCTTATGGACGAATTTGTTAATTACATAACAATTAATGTGTCAGAATTTTACAGAAATCCTGCATTGTGGAAGACATTAGAAGATGTTATTTTACCAGACCTTATAAGTAAGTTTGGTCCAAATCTTAAAATATGGAGTGCGGCTTGTTCAACAGGAGATGAGCCTTATTCACTTGCGATGGTGCTTGCTAAGAAAGTTCCATTGTCAAAGGTTCATATATATGCAACTGACCTTGATGAGCAAGTACTTGCTAAAGCTAAAGACGGCGTATATGGAGCAAATAGTCTTAAGGGACTTCCGGCTGAATATAAGAATAAGTATTTTGAAAAGATGGGTGACCGTTTTTATAAGATTTCTGATGAGATTAAAAGATGTGTTGAGTTTAAGAAGGCTAATCTTTTAAAAGATGCTTATCCTTCTGGTATGCACCTTATTGTGTGTCGTAATGTAATGATTTATTTTACAGAAGAAGCTAAGGAAGATATTTATAAGAAGTTTAACAGGTCACTTGTAAAGGACGGCTGTTTATTTGTTGGTAATACTGAGCAGATTATTGATTATAAAGAGCTTGGATATACATTTGATAAGTTGTTCTTCTATAGAAAGTTATAATCTTTACATGGGAAAATCAAGGTGGTATGACTGATACACGCCTTGATTTTCCTTTTTATGGTAGTTAATTTTTATAATTGGATAGATACACATTATATTGTATAATATTTTTTATATTTTATTGCTATTGTGATATACAAAGTTTGTATATTTTTGAAATAATTAAGTTCTGCCACAACTTGTTGTGTTAGTAATGTAAGATTTTATAGGGTTAAAATGTTGTTTAAAATGTCTTTAATGTATTCTAAAATTTTATTTGGTGAATTGATAAATTCACTATTTGGCTCAAAAAAGGAATGAGTGTCGCTATAATTTTCTTTAAATGATGGTGATATTATATTATTGTACTGCATTAAGAAGCTTCCATTTTTGTATATATAGCAATTAGAAGCTTTTGCAGGCTGACGGTAATTTTTATCAATAAATGAAGCTACACTTTTGTGCATAGCGTGGTCTTCTGATGGTATATAGTAATAATCTTTGTAGTTTGGATAAAAATATTTTAATTTTCCACTAAAAATAGGAGCTTTTATAGTGATTGTATTGTCTTGTATATTGATTAGAAATGGTTCTTTAATGTAATTTATTGGTGTAATAAGTTTACATGGTAAAGTTATGGTAAATATAACTTCATAATATAGATTACCATTATAGTCAATATAATCTGAAATTTTAGTATCTAATAAGTCATAATTATGGTTTATTATATTTAGATAATTTAGTATAGGAGATATATTAATTAGCCCTTCTATATCGTCGTGATTGTGCAAAAGCAGTAGCTCAAGGAGTGTATTGTCTTTTGAAAGCACATAATTTTTATAATATTTTATAAGCTCACCGCCAGAATATTTATCAGTGCGGTGGATTTTTAAAAATTCTTCAATTGATTTTTGTTTATAATTTTCAAGTCTAAGTAAAGCTTTTAAAGGCTGTATAATGCGAAAAATGTCAATGCTATTATTGATTAAGTCCTTTAAAGGTGAGTTAATATTTAATATATCACATCTTCCATTAATAAAAGAAATGTCAAATCTTTCTCCATTAAAAGATATAACATATTTGTAATTACTTATAAAAGTTAAAAAGTCTTTTAAAATGTCAGCTTCTTCATTAGGAGAAGTTGCAAACCACTGTGTATACAACCATTGTGAATTATCACAAGAATTGTCTTTATTTTCTAAAGAAATGTTATTAATATCATTTTCGCAAAAAATATCATTGGTGATAGTTGACTTATTTTTAGAAGCGATGTCAGATAGATATGCTGCACCAATTAGATAGCACATAGAATTTTTATACGAAAAGCCTGTTGTTTCTATATCAAAGAAAATAAAATCGTTAATATTTTTAGAATAATTATTTAAAAGATAAGAAAAATCTTCTTTGAAATGTATATTTTTAAGTACGTTAGTAATTTTTTTCATAAAACCTCATTTCTACATATTTTACATAAATTTTACAAATTGTCGTATTTGATGATATTTTGTATTGAAAAATGACAAATGGTCAATTTAAGTTAAAAAAATGTCAAATTTTGTTAAAAAAGTATCAGAAAATGTTAAAAAACTATCAGTTTTTGTCTATTATATACTAATGTATACACAAAAAAAAGTAGATTTTCTTCGCTTAATGATATAAAATATTAATTAGATAAAAAATTATAAGGAGAATTATGTCATGGGAAAATCTACATTTAAAGGTGGAGTACATCCATATGATGGTAAGGAATTGTCGAAAGATGTTCCAATCAAAGAACTATTCCCAGAGGGTGATATGGTATTTCCTCTCTCACAGCATATAGGAGCTCCAGCAGTTCCAGTTGTTGCAAAGGGAGACCATGTATTAGCAGGTCAGCTAATAGCAGAGGCAGGCGGATTTATTTCTGCTAATATCCATTCATCTGTTTCAGGTACAGTTAAGGCGATTGAGCCAAGAACACTTGCAACAGGCGGTAAGTGCAATTCAATTATCATTGAGAATGATGGAAAGTATGAAGAGGTCGAATATTTTCCAAAGAAGCTTGAAGAACTTTCAAGAGAAGAAATCAGAGAACGAGTTAAGGCAGCAGGCGTAGTAGGTATGGGAGGTGCTGGTTTCCCAACTAATGTAAAGCTTACACCAAAGAATCCAGAAGCAATAGATTATATTATTGTTAATGGTGCAGAATGTGAGCCTTATCTTACATCAGATTACAGAAGAATGTTAGAAGAATCTGATAAGCTCGTTTTAGGTCTTAAAGTTGCGTTATCACTTTTCGACCACGCACATGGTATTATCGGTATTGAAGATAATAAGCCAGAAGCAATCGCAGCTATGCAAAAGGCAGTTGCAAATGAACCTAACATAGAAGTAAAAGAACTTGTGACTAAGTATCCACAGGGTGGAGAGCGTTCTTTAATCTATGCAACAACAGGAAGAAGTATCAATTCTTCAATGCTTCCTGCTGACGCAGGCTGTATAGTACAAAACGTTGATACAATTTATTCAATTTACAGAGCTGTTATTGAAGGTAAGCCATTAACAAGAAGAATTGTTACTGTAACAGGTGATGGAGTTAAAAATCCTGGAAACTTCAATGTATGGCTTGGTATGAATTACAGACAGCTTCTTGACGCAGCAGGCGGTCCTGTTGGTGAACCTGAAAAGTATATCTCAGGTGGTCCAATGATGGGATTTGCTATGTATAGTCTTGATGTTCCTGTAGTTAAGGGTAGCTCATCACTTCTTGTTATGAAGGAAGATATTGTGTCAAAAATTGAATCATCTGCTTGTATAAGATGTGGCAGATGTGGCGAGGGCTGTCCAAGTCATCTTCTTCCAGCAAAGCTTGCAGGCTTCGCTTCAAGAAATAACGAAGCAGGTTTCCTTAAGTTTGATGGTATGGAATGTGTTGAATGTGGTAGCTGTTCATTTGTCTGTCCAGCTAAGCGACCATTGACACAGCAGATTAAGTCAATGAGAAGAACAATTATGGCTAACAGAAGAAAGAAGTAGAAAGGTGGACAAATCAGTGAGTGATTTATTTAACGTATCGACAAATCCTCATGTACGAAGCAAGGATACGACGCAGACAATAATGAGAGATGTTCTTATTGCTCTAGCGCCTGCTAGTATATTTGGTGTTTATAACTTTGGGCTTGATGCGCTTATAAGAATTGTAGTAGGTATTGCAGCTTGTATGGCGTTTGAAGCTCTTTATCAGTATCTAATGCACAAAAAGATTACTGTAATGGACTTAAGTGCAGCCGTTACAGGACTTTTAATAGCCCTTAATGTTCCTCCAACATTAAATATTGGATTTGAAATTATTGGCTGTGCATTTGCAATTATTATTGTTAAGCAGTTATTTGGTGGTTTAGGTCAGAACTTTATGAACCCTGCTCTTGCAGCAAGATGTTTCCTTCTTATTGCATTTACAGGTCCAATGACAAAGTTCGTTTATGATGGTGTATCAGGAGCAACTCCTCTTGCAATCTTAAAGCCAGGTGGAGAAGCAGAAGGTACAGTAAGTCTTATGGATATGTTTATTGGTAAAACAGGTGGTGTTATTGGTGAAACATCAGTAATTTGCCTTTTAATAGGTGCTATATACCTTGTTTTCCGTAAGGTTATTTCTTTAAGAATACCTGTAACTTATGTTGCTACATTTGCAGTACTTATATTCCTTTTTGCACCAGGTCATCAGTTTGATGTTACATATTTAGCTGAACAGATTTGTGGTGGTGGTCTTATATTAGGTGCTTTCTTTATGGCAACTGATTATGTAACTTCACCAATTACACCTAATGGTAAGATTGTATTCGGTGTTGTTTTAGGTTTACTTACATTTATATTCAGAATGTTTGGTGGTTCAGCAGAAGGTGTTTCTTATGCAATTATCTTCTCAAATCTTTTAGTACCACTTATTGAAATGGTAACAGTTCCAAAGTCATTTGGTAAGAAGAAACCAGAAAAGGAGGCTGCAAAATAATGAACAAAATTATTAAAGACGCATGTATATTATTTGCGATTACACTTGTAGCCGGAGTTTTACTTGGTGCTGTTTATGATATTACTAAAGCACCAATAGCTAATCAAAATGAAAAAGCTAAACAAGAAGCTTACAAAGCAGTTATGGCTGATGCTGAAAGCTTTGAAGAAATTGACGGATTTAGTGTAGAAGATGGAGCAACAGCTTATTTAGCAAAGGGTGATGAAGATTATTCAGCCGATGAAATAACAGAAGTTGTTGCTGGTATTAAGAACAACAAGATAGTAGGTTTTGTTGTTACAGTTGTAGCTGGTGATGGTTACGGCGGAGATATTAAGTTCTCAGTTGGTGTTAAGGCTGATGGTACATATTCAGGTACATCAATCCTTTCTATCAGCGAAACTGCTGGTCTTGGTATGAGAGCTAAGACAGACCCAACATTTCTTGGTCAGTTAGAAGGCAAGAACGTAAGTAAGTTCAATGTTGTAAAAGATGGAACAGGTTCATCAGCAGATGATAAGGTTGACGCAATCGGTGGTTCAACAGTTACATCTAAGGCAGTTATCAAGGGTGTTAATGCAGCTTTAACTGTATACAATGGACTTGTTTCTGAAAATGTAAAAACAGTAGGAGGTGCTACAATTGAATAAATGTGCTGAAAGACTTTATAATGGTTTAATCAAAGAAAATCCTACATTTGTTTTAACACTTGGTATGTGTCCAACACTTGCTGTTACAACATCAGCAATTAATGGTATAGGTATGGGACTTTCTTCAACAGTAGTATTAGTGATGTCTAACCTTATGATATCATTACTTAGAAAAGTTATTCCAGATGGTGTAAGAATGCCAGCGTTCATCGTTATCGTTGCTTCATTCGTTACAATGGTACAGTTCCTTATGCAGGGCTACCTTCCATCACTTTATGATTCACTCGGAATTTATATTCCACTTATCGTTGTTAATTGTATTATTCTTGGTCGTGCTGAGTCTTATGCTTCTAAGAACCCAGTTATTCCATCAGCATTTGATGGTCTTGGTATGGGTCTTGGCTTCACATGTGCGATTACAATTCTTGGTGCTGTAAGAGAACTTCTTGGTGCAGGTACAATCCTTTCAACAGGAAGTTCAGCATTAGTTGATTTCTCTACAATTGGATATACTCCAGCAAGTATATTTATTCTTGCTCCTGGAGCATTCTTTGTTCTTGCAATGTGTATTGCTGTTATGAACAGAATTAAGAGAAAAAATGGTATGAAGCAGGCAGAAGTTCCTGATTATATCGGAGATGACGAAAAAGATGCTTAAACATAGATTATTCTGTGTTGTAGCAAAAGCTTAATATTTTATGCGTATTAATACGCAGGAATGGAGATATAATGAGTTTATTAATTATAGCGATTAGTGCTGCATTGGTAAACAATGTAGTTTTAAGTCAGTTCCTCGGTCTGTGTCCTTTCCTTGGTGTATCTAAGAAGATTAACACAGCAGCCGGTATGGGTGGAGCTGTTATCGGTGTTCTTACAATAGCATCTGCGCTTTGTAGTCTTATATATGACTTTATTTTAACACCGCTTGATTTAACATACTTAAATACAATCGTATTTATCCTTGTAATTGCTTCATTAGTTCAGTTTGTTGAAATGTTCTTAAAGAAGACATCACCAGCTCTTTATGAGTCACTTGGTGTATACCTTCCACTTATTACAACTAACTGTGCTGTTCTTGGTGTTGCTCTTACAAATGTTCAGAATGGTTACAACTTTATTGAATCAGTTGTATGTGGTTTTGGCACAGCAATTGGTTTCACTATCGCCATTGTTATTATGGCAGGTATTCGTGAAAGAATTGAATTTAACGATGTTCCAGAAAGTTTCCAGGGAATGCCATTAGTTCTTCTTACAGCAGGACTTATGTCAATTGCATTCTTCGGTTTCTCAGGAATACTTTAAGAGAGAGGAGAGCATAAAATGACAGGTATTATTATTGCGGCAGTAGTTGTTGGCTGCGTAGGTCTTGTACTCGGACTCTTTCTTGGTTTCATGGGTAAGAAGTTTGCAGTAGAGGTTGACCAGAAGGAAATCGATGTTAGAGCAGAACTTCCAGGTAACAACTGTGGTGGTTGTGGATATGCTGGTTGTGACGCACTTGCTAAGGCAATTGCAGCAGGGGAAGCAGAAGTAAATGCTTGTCCTGTTGGAGGAGAAAAAGCCGCTGCTAAGATTGCAGCTATTATGGGTGCAGAAGTTGGCGACAGTGTAAGAATGACAGCATTTGTTAAATGTTCTGGTGACTGTAACAGTGCTAAAGAAAATTATAAGTACTCAGGTGTTGAAGAATGTACAGTAATGCCATTTGCACCAAATGGTGGTTCTAAGGCTTGTACATACGGTTGTATGGGTTATGGTTCATGTGTTAAGGCATGTCCATTTGATGCAATCCATGTAAAAGATGGTATTGCAGTTGTTGATAAGGAAAAGTGTAAGGCTTGTGGTAAGTGTGTTGCTACTTGTCCAAGACACCTTATTGAACTTATTCCATACAAGGCTAAGTATGCCGTAACTTGTGCTTCTAAGGATAAGGGTAAAGATGTAATGGCAGCTTGTTCAGTTGGTTGTATCGGTTGTATGCTTTGTACAAAGCAATGTAAGTTTGATGCTATCACAGTTGAAAATAATATTGCACACATTGATTATGACAAGTGTGTTGGCTGTGGATTATGTGCTTCTAAGTGTCCAAAGAAGATTATTCATTTACAACAGAATAAGTAATAATTGAATAAGATAATTTAGTTTTTAAAGAGATTGATGTGTTGTGATTATCATATCAATCTCTTTTTTGTATATATTTTGGTTGTGGTGATAGCAGGAGTATATAAGTAAACACACACCAGTAAAAGTACAACCACCTATATTTGTATGCCTTCATCGAACAAGGGTCTTCGCTGTAGACACACAAATATAGATGATTGTTCTTTTAATGGTGCATTTATTGCTTATATACTCCTGCTATCTTTACGGTAGGTTGTATTGGTATTATTAAGTAAGAAATTAATTTTATTGTGGGAAGTGATAAGGGGAAATTTGCTTTAATTGAGTGGGGATAGTGTTATAGCTAGGTGATGAAGTGGATTGTTATGTTGGTATGATTAGAAAATATGAAAACTCATGTATTGAAAAAAGTTAGGGAAGTATTTATAATATGTGGGGAGTAAAAAGTTTAGAATGGAGAATCAAATGAATACAGAACTAAGTAATGTTAAGAAGAAAAAAAGGGATATTATTTTTATTGGGGTGCTTTTAGTGGTGGCATTGATAGCATTTTTTGTAGTAGATAAATTTATTAAAAAAGATGGAAATAAAGTTGTTATTAAGGTTGACGGGGAGATTGTTAAAATTGTTAATCTGACAGACACAAATAATATTATTGTTAATGGATATGATGGTGGAACTAATACTGTTGTAATTGAAAATGGAACTGTGTATATGACAGAAGCTGACTGCCCTGATAAGATTTGTGTTAATACGGGAAAGATAAGTAAGATTGGAGAAACTATTGTTTGTCTGCCACATAGAGTAGTGGTGGAAATTCAAGGGGAAGTATCTCAAAGTGATAGTGATGATAGTATAGACTCTGTAGTCAAATAATAGTAAATAAATACATATTCTCGCAACTGGATATCAAGAACTGTGGTGTTATCGTTAAGTAATGGTAGGATTGTGAGTATAGGCTTAGATTATTGGAAATATGTAATAAATTTTTTGAAAATAAGAAAGGGTATTGATAAAAAATGAAGCAAGAAAGAACAAGAAAGATAGCTATGTGCGGTGTGCTTACTACGTTGGCTATGATATTTAGTTATATAGAGAGTATTATTCCTATACCTATTCCAGTGCCTGGGATTAAGTTAGGAGTAGCTAATATTGCTATTGTTAGTGTTTTGTATATTGTGGGGGCAAAAGAAGCATTTGTAGTTGATGTTTTAAGAATAACACTTACAGCTTTGTTGTTTGGTAATCTTAATTCTTTTTTATTTAGTATGTTTGGTGGGGTATTAAGTATTGTAGTTATGATAATTTTAAAAAAAATGAGGTGGCTTTCTGAGATTGGAGTTAGTGTAGCAGGTGGTGTTACACATAACATAGGTCAGATTGTTGCAGCTATATGGATTATGGGAAGTAGTGCTATCGCATTGTATTTGCCTGTGCTGTTGATATCTGGCGTTATTACAGGAATTGTAATAGGTATAGTAGCAGGAATGGTTATGAAAAGAGTGAGAGTGGTGTAGAGTGTTGTACATAATTTCAAAATATAAGAAATTGAATTGCCATAAAAGAATTGTAAATAGGAATATATATTTGTTTTGTGTTTGAATTAGTTGTAATATAGTGTTTTATATAATAATAAGTTTTTTAAGAGTATAAGTAAGAGTTCAATATTAAAGGCGGTTACAATAGAAAATGCAACCGCCTTTTTTAAAAACTTAATCTTTATATTGTTGTTGTAATTCGATATCTTCTACTGACTTTGCAATAGAATGTGTAATTGGTTTCCATTCTACTTTCTTTACTAATGCTACTAAAGAAATAGGAATGTATGTAGCCATAAATATTGGGAATGTAAATAAATACATAATCTTTTTCTTAGTAGGCGCAAATATCTTATTCCATTCAGTAATAAGTGTTATAAGTCCCATAAAGAAAATAAGGAAGTAAAAATTAATACAACCATAACCAATTGCCATAAGTGTTGGCTTTAATAACATTTTGAATACGTGCATATTAGATGCGGCAACTATTAAAAAGCCTAAGTTAAGTACTATACAGCCAACTGATAAAAGTGTTGCAGGAGCGAGTGTCATAAACATATCATAACAAGACACGAACATTTCTCGCTTTTTAAACATCATAGAAATAAGTTCCTTACCATACTTGTACATAACTTGGTAGAAGCCTTTTGACCAACGCATACGTTGGTTCCATGACTGCTTAAATGTTGTTGGCTGTTCATCGTAGAACATAGCATTTTCACAGTAACCAATCTTTTCACCTTCAAGAATATTAACAACAGAAAATTGAATATCTTCTGTAAGCAAGTTAAACTTCCAACCGTTGTTTTTCTTGATTATAGAGCTATTTACAAGGAAACCTGTTCCAGATACGGCACAGCTTGTTTTTAACATCATTCTAGGGTTGTTAAGATACTTTGCTTCTCTTATAAACCAAAGTGAATAACCTGCTGTAATCCAGTTAGTATCAAAATTCTTAGAATTTCGATAACTTGTGATGACCTTGTATCCTGTATCGAATACTTTATTCATCTCTTTTACATAATTTTTATCAATTACATTATCTGCGTCAAAAATAAAATACCCATCATAGGCATCATAATCACCAAAATCTTCTGATATTTTAGAAAAAGCATAGTCAAGAGCATATCCTTTACCAACGAGCATATTGTTAAAACGCTCATATACGATTGCACCATTCTTTCTTGAAATTTCTGCTGTATTGTCTGTACAATTATCAGCGACTACGATAACATCAATAAGTTCTTCTGGGTAATTCTGCCCCTTAATACTTTTTATAAGGTTGCCAATAACGGCACTTTCATTCCTTGCAGCTATAATAAAAGCAAAATGATGGTTTTTTGAAGCCTCAGGAATGACCTTCTTTTTATTTTTATCCCCTACTAATGCAATAACTACATATATAAACTGATAAAAATACAAAACGGTCAATGCAACGTATAATATTGCATTGATTGAATTAACAAATTCCATTATTATCCTCTCCATTTTTAAATGAAAATAATTTTTGATTTTTCTAAAGTCCTTTACAGATTATAACATTACTTTCAAAGGTGTCAATAGTTTATTGAGCATTTTCTCTATTTTTAATATAAAATGACGTTATTGTACAGAGAAAAATAATTGACAAATCTGTTCAATATTATATTATATATTTAAGTTTTTATATTTTACATTTTTAAATTGTAAAGATATAATCAGTATATACACACCACAGAAAAGTACAATTGTATGTGTTTATATGTCATTATGGAACAAATATGTGCCATATTGTCATACGAATATATACAATTGTTCTTTTAATTGTATATTTATTGTTTTTATACTGATTATATTTTATAAGATTTTATTCAGATGTAAAATATATCTAAAGAATATGGAGGTCTTAATATGTATAGAGAAGTTTCTAAATTAATAATGTATGGCAATATGGATAAAGAAAGTATCCTTATGAAGATGGCAGATATTTTCAGAAAGTTTGACAATAAAGAAGAAGCAGATGAAGTGCTTATTCAGGAAATATATACACAGATAAAAAGAATACTTATTGTTGCAACTGACTATGGCTTTGACAAAAATTTATGGCACAATTATCTTACATTTATTCTTATCACAAATGAAAATCCATTTAGCATAACTTGTGAAAAAATAGGCGCAAATGACGGTAGTGTTAATGAATTTGCTAAAAATGATTTTACTGTGTTTAGAAATCTTTTTAACTTTGATTTTTCAGAAATTGAAAATGCACTTGGTATAAATTGCTTTTCATTAATTTCTAATTATAAGTCAATTGTAAAAAAAGAACTTATGTACAATAAAAATGTAAGCGAAAAAGTACAAGCATTAAGTGAAAAGCTTGAAAATGCTAAAGATGAACAGGAGTTTTTTGACGGTGTAACACAGTTTTACAAAGATTACGGCGTAGGAATGTTTGGACTTAACAAGGCGTTTAGAATAAGCAGCAATGAAAATACAGGTGTTGTATTCCATCCTATTAACAATATGGATAAGGTTATGCTTGATGACCTTATTGGATATGAAATACAAAAGCAAAAGCTTATTGACAATACAGAAGCATTTGTTCAGGGAAGAAAGGCTAATAACACACTTCTTTACGGTGACAGTGGTACTGGTAAGTCAACAAGTATTAAGGCTATTGTTAATCAGTATTATGACCAAGGACTTAGAATGATAGAGATTTACAAACATCAGTTTAAGGACTTGTCAACAGTTATTTCTATGATTAAAAATAGAAATTATAAGTTTATAATATATATGGACGATTTGTCATTTGAAGAATTTGAAATTGAATACAAGTTCTTAAAGGCAGTAATTGAAGGCGGTGTTGAAACTAAGCCAGAAAATATCCTTATTTATGCAACTTCTAACAGAAGACATCTTATCAAGGAAACATGGAATGATAGAAGCGATATGCAGTCTGATAATGGTATTCACAGGTCAGATACTATCGAAGAGAAGTTATCTCTTGTAAATAGATTTGGTTGTCAGATATGTTATTCAAAGCCATCTAATAAGGAATTTTATGATATTGTTATTAATCTTGCAAAAAGAAATAATATCAATATGACAGAAGAAGAATTGCACAGCGAGGCTAATAAGTGGGAGATAAGTCATGGTGGAATTTCAGGACGTACAGCACAACAATTTATCAATCACTGTCTTTCTATGCAGGAAAAGTAAGTTACATATATGGAGGTTTTAAAGAATGATTTCCTATATTAAAGGGGAACTTGTAGAAATATTTGACGACTTGATTGTGGTGGAAAATAATAATATTGGATATAATATAAGAGTTCCTAAGTGTGTTATTGATGAAATGCCAGCTACAGGAAACATAGTTAAAGTATATACATATATGTATGTAAGAGAAGATGCTATTAATCTTTTTGGCTTTTTATCTCGTGATGAAGTTGATGTTTTTAAAATGCTTATCAATGTAAGCGGAATAGGACCTAAGGGTGCGCTTGCTATTCTTTCTACTATGAGTGTTGACCAGTTAAGATTTGCTGTGTTAGCAGATGATGTAAAGGTTATTAAGAGTGTTCCGGGAGTTGGTGCAAAGACAGCACAAAGACTTATAATTGAATTAAAGGATAAGTTGAATTTAGAGGAAACATTTGAAAAGGCTCTTAATAACAGTGAAAAGAAGAATAAGGCAAATAATAATGTTATGCTTGCAAGAAATGACGCAGTTGAGGCACTTGTGGCACTTGGCTATAGTAATAGTGAAGCATTAAGGGCGGTTAAGCTTGTTGATAACGCAGAAGAAAAAGACTCTGATATGATATTAAAAGAAGCCTTGAAGAAAATTGCAACAATGTAATACTATTTTCTTTGAAGAAACATGAAGTTTAAAATATAGTGATATTATTATTAAGAAAGGTATGGTTTGGGAATGGAAAAAAGGGTGATATCGACGGAACTTGCTGAAGAAGATATTAAAATAGAAAACAATCTGCGTCCATTATCACTTGATGAATACATTGGGCAGGAAAAAGTTAAAAGAAATCTTAGAGTATATATACAAGCTGCTAAGGAAAGGGGTGACGCTCTTGACCATGTGCTTTTTTATGGTCCACCGGGACTTGGTAAGACTACACTTGCGGGAGTTATTGCAAGCGAACTAGGAGTTAATCTTAAAGTTACCTCAGGACCGGCTATAGAAAAGCCGGGTGAAATGGCAGCAATTCTCAATAATTTGTCAGAGGGCGATGTGTTATTTGTCGATGAAATTCACCGCCTTAATAGGCAGGTAGAAGAAGTGCTTTATCCTGCAATGGAAGATTATCAGATAGATGTTATGATAGGTAAAGGCGCAGGAGCACGTTCAATAAGATTAGAGCTTCCAAAGTTTACACTTGTAGGAGCTACAACAAGAGCCGGACTTTTATCAGCACCACTTCGTGACAGATTTGGAGTAGTAAGTCATCTTGAATATTATAGTGTTGATGAGCTTCAAACAATTATTATACGTTCTGCAAATGTATTGAATGTTGATATTGACAGCAAGGGAGCATATGAGCTTGCTAGAAGGTCAAGAGGAACACCACGTCTTGCTAATCGACTTCTTAAGCGTGTAAGAGATTTTGCGCAAGTTAAGTATGACGGTAGAATAACTTGGGAAGTGGCTGACTACGCCCTTGATTTGTTAGATGTTGACAAAAATGGACTTGATAGAAATGACAGAATTATATTAAATACAATTATTTCAAAGTTTTCAGGTGGGCCTGTCGGTATAGAAACACTTGCGGCTTCAATAGGAGAAGACTCAGGAACACTTGAAGAAGTTTACGAGCCATATCTTATACAGAATGGTTTTATAAATAGAACTCCGAGAGGCCGAGTAGCTACTAAAGAAGCATATATTAATCTGGGTATTGAACAAATGTAGAAAGTATTGTATAATTAAATCTAATTATTTGTTTATATTATATATTATTTTGAACATATTAACAATCAGGGAGGTTTTCCATGTCATCAAAAAATAATACAGAGGTAATTATTGGAGGTAAAGTATTTACCTTAAGCGGTTATGAAAGCGAAGAATACCTCCAGAAAGTTGCGTCATATATTAATGGCAAACTCGCTGAGTTTAATGCAGATGACGCCTACAGAAGACAGTCTGCGGAATATAGGGCTAATATTATGTATCTTAATATAGCTGATGATTATTTTAAGGCAAAAGCACTTGGAGAGAGTTTGCAGACCGAGATTGACAATAAAGATAAGCAGATTAACGATTTGAAGCACGAGCTTATAACTGCGCAGATTAAGATTGACGCATTAAATAAGGAAAAGACAGAGTTAAAAGGTCAAATAAGTGCTTATCAAAAAAGTGTTGATAAGTTAGAGGAGCAGTTAGGCAGTAACAGTGCTATAAGCAAATAGTAAAGCAAGTTACTAATATCTGTTTGATGTAATATTTGGGAGAAATGATTTGATAAGATATAATAATAAAGTAGAAGTGCTTGCACCTGCTGGTTCGTATGATATTATGGAAGCTGTAATTAATGCAGGAGCTGATGCAGTATATCTTGGCGGAAGTTGTTTTGGAGCAAGAGCATTTGCAGGCAATTTGAGTAAAGAAGAACTTTTAAAGGCGATTGATTTTGCACATATAAGAGATAGAAAGATTTATCTTACTGTTAATACACTTTTAAAGGAAAGAGAACTTGATAAACAGCTTGTAGAGTATTTAACACCATTTTACGAGGCAGGACTTGATGCGGTTATTGTACAGGATATGGGTGTGTTTAAGACGATAAGGCAACATTTTCCTGATATGGCAGTACACGCAAGTACTCAGATGACAATAACAGGAGTAGAAAGTGCCAAAATACTTGAAAAGCTTGGTGCTTCAAGAGTTGTAACGGCAAGAGAACTTAACCTTAATGAGCTAAAAGCTATACATGATAATACTAATATAGAAATAGAAAGCTTTGTTCATGGTGCGCTTTGCTATTGCTATTCAGGACAGTGTCTTTTAAGTAGTATGAATGGTGGCAGAAGTGGCAATCGTGGAAGGTGTGCGCAGCCTTGTAGAATGGAGTACGATGTATATAACTGTGATGGAAAAGCTGTTAGTGTAGGCAGTGGTAAGTATGTATTAAGCCCTAAGGATATGTGCGCAATAGATATTCTTCCAGATATTATTGACGCTGGTGTATATTCGCTTAAGATTGAAGGTCGAATGAAAAATGTCACTTATGCGGCAGCAGTAACCGCCTTTTATAGAAAATATGTTGATATGTATTTAAAATACGGAAGAAAAGGTTACAAAGTAGACAAAAATGATATTAATGACTTAATGGACTTGTATAATCGTGGAGCATTTACTTCGGGATATTATAACAGTGAAAAGGGTGCAGATATGATGTCGCTTTCAAGACCTAATCATATGGGAACGAAAGCTTTGCAGGTTATATCTAATGTATCTGGAAAGGTTAAGTTTAAAGCACTAGAAAAGATTAATCCACAAGATGTATTTGAAATTGATGCCGATAATTCATTTTCAAGTGGAGCAGTCTATGAGTGCGGTCAGACTTTTGAAGTTAATTTGCCTAAGCGCTTAAAGCTTGACAAAGGGCGAGTACTGTTTAGAACAAGAAATGGTAAGATAGTTAAAGAAACACAAGAAAAATATACTAAGACACCAGTTAAGAAAAAGCTTGATATAGCATTTTATGCTCATGCAAATGAAAAGGCTAATATAATGCTTACAGACAATGCCACAGGTATAGTTACTTATACAGAGGGCGAAGTAGTAGATTTAGCATTAAAACAGCCAATTGCAAAGGATAAAGTTATTAATTCACTTAAGAAAACAGGTGATACTCCATTTGAAGCAGGAAGTGTAATTGTGGAGCTTTCAGATAATGCTTTTATTCCAATGGGACAGCTTAATGAGCTTAGAAGAAAGGCATTTTCTGATATGGAAAAGGTAATTACAGATAGCTATAGAAGAGTATATAAGCCTTGTGATAATATTAACAATGTTGAAAATGAAAATACATTAGCTACAAAAAATGACATAGATATACACACACAATCTGCTAATATAGATAGGCAGGCAATATCTTACAAGAAAAGTGTTCTTATATCATATATAGAGCAAATAGACGACATTATATATGAAAATGACAGTATATCTGATATTTATTACAGCTTTGAGCTTTTTGACGATAAAAGGATTGTTTATGAATTAGAAAAGTGTCATAAGCATAAAAAAAGAGCTATATTGGCACTTCCACATATTACAACACAAAAGACTTCAGCTAAGGTTAAAAAGCTTATTGAAATGGCTGTAAGTGGTGATTTTGGCGAGAGTGTTAAAATAGCTGGTGTAGATGGCGTTATGGTAAGAAGTTTAGAACAGCTTGGTATATTTTCTTCAGTTGCAAGTCAAGCTGGATATTCTTTTACAAAAAATGTTATTACAGACGCAAATTTATATATATGGAATAACAGTTCATTTGAACAATTTATTGATATTGTAAAAGAGTGTGGCTTAGAGCTTATAAAAGTAACACTTCCTTTTGAGCTTACAGCTAAAGAACTAGCAGATATTACTATTAAAAATAGAATAGATGTTGAGCTTGTTGTGTATACAAGAATACCGGTTATGATATCAGAACAGTGTGTAAGAAAGACAAAAGGCTTGTGCGACCATTCAAATAACTATGTTTATATACAAGACAAAAAAAGTAGAGATTTTCTTGTAAGAAGTGTGTGTAGTTACTGTTATAGTATTATGTATGCTTCTAGTAAACTTAATATATCAGCTATGGATAGTGAAATAGCTTTAGTTAATGCTGATTATTTAAGGTATGAGTTAGTTGACAGAAAAGAAAAATTTGATAATATATATATTCATAGTGATATGGAAAATGGACATTTTGTAATGGGGGTTGAATAATGCAGTCAGTATTTATTGATATATCAAAGTACATTTTTGCAGGAATAATTGCATTGTATACCCTTGCTTCATATCAAGGTGCAATTATGCGTGATGAAGAAAAGGTTAGGAGAGTGTGTACTATCCAGAATATTTTAATGTTTAGTATGCACCTTTTGGGCTTTCTGATATTATATATACTTAATGAAGAAGATATGAAGTATGTGTTCTTGTATTTTGCACAATTTGTATTTTTGTTTGTTACCCTTATGGTGTTTGATATAATATATCCTAAAGCATCAAGACTTTTAGTAAATAATATGTGTATGCTTATGTCTATAGGCTTTATTATGATAGCAAGGCTTGACTTTGACAAGTGTGTGAAGCAGTTTGCAATAGCGGCAGGTGGAACAGTTATAACATTTTTTGTTCCCTGGATGTTAAAGAAGTTTAAGAGCTTTAGAAACTTAGGCTGGATATATGGAATAGTTGGTTTTGCACTTCTTGTTGCAGTATTATTTGGAACAAAAGTTTTTGGTGCTAATCTCGTACTTAGTATAGGTCAATTTTCTGTACAGCCGGGAGAGTTTGTAAAGATTTTATACATAATGTTTGTAGCGTCTATGTTTAACAAGTCAATATCATTTAAACAGACAGCTATTGTGACTGTTGCGGCAGCAGCACACGTTATTGTGCTTGTAGTATCTAATGACTTGGGTGCAGCACTTATATTTTTTATTGTATACATTATGATGCTTTATACGGCTACAAGAAATGTAGGCTACCTTTTAGAAGGAACAGCCGCAGGTTCTGTTGCAGCTTTTATAGCATATAAGTTATTTACTCATGTGCAAAATCGTGTGGCAATATGGCGTGACCCATGGTCTACTTTTGAAACTACAGGTTATCAGATATGTCAATCACTTTTTGCACTTGGTATGGGTTCATGGTTTGGCTGTGGCTTAGGACAAGGAACACCATCTAAAATACCGGTTGCTGAAAAAGACTTCATGTTTTCAGCACTTACAGAAGAATTTGGCGCAGGTTTTACTATAGCATTGCTTCTTATCTGCCTGAATAATTTAATTCTTATGATGAATATAGCCTCAAGATGTAGAACACTGTTTTATAGACTTGTAGCTGTAGGAATTGGTGTAACATACGGTTTTCAGGTATTCTTAACAGTAGGTGGAGCTATTAAGCTTATTCCAATGACGGGCGTTACATTGCCATTTGTAAGTTATGGTGGAAGTTCTATTATAAGCTCGCTGTTTATGTTTGCACTGATTAATGGTATGTATAATATGAGACAGGATTAAGGTGATATAAAAGCATGAGCAAAGAAGAAAATATTAAAAAGACAGGTAAAAAGTATAAAAAGCCTACAAAACAGTCAATTGACATTCTTGAAAAAAGAAATAAAGAGTTAAGAAATAGAGAAACAAATATTATTTCCTTTGTTTTTGCAGGGCTGTTTATGCTTATGATAGGATATATGGTGTATTTTAATTATAAATTAGCGCCAGATATACTTGATAGCCCTTACAATAGAAAGACAGAAGAAGCACAGCAGGAGCAAAAAGTAATACGAGGAGATATATTGGCATATGATGGAAGTGTTCTTGCAACAACAGAAGTTGATGAAGAAGGCAATGAAACAAGATACTATCCATTTGACAATATATTCTGTCATGTTATTGGGCTTAGTTCTGCAAAAACTGGTATAGAAGGCTCTCAAAATAAGAACCTTTCATCAGCACCTAAAAATATTCTTTCTCAAGTATCTGAAGAAGATGGAGAAAAGGCACAAGGAAATACTATTATTACAAGTCTTATTCCAGAGCTACAAGAAGCGGCTTATGACGCACTTGGAAGTAATAAGGGTGCTGTTATTGCTATGGAGCCATCAACAGGAAGAATACTTGCAATGGTGTCAAAGCCAGATTATGACCCTAATCTTGCACCTACTGACTATACAGAATGGCTTACATACAGTAGTAAGGACTCAGTTTTGTTAAATAGAGCAACTCAAGGGCTTTATGCGCCTGGTTCTACATTTAAGATTATGACAGCATTGGAATATTTAAGGGAAAATGGCGATGATAGCAATTTTTCTTATAGATGTTCAGGAAGTGCATATATAGAAGGTGGTACAACAATTCCTTGTTTTGACAATACAGCACATGGATATGAAACTTTGACAACGGCTTTTGCTAATTCTTGTAATTCAGCATTTTCAACAATTGGTGCGCAGCTTAACAAGGCTAAGTTTAGAGACCTTTGTACAACATTTTTATTTAATTCCAGTCTTCCAATAGAGATTGAATACAGTAAAAGTAGCTTTAATTTAGATGCTGACTCTGGAATAAGTGAAGCACAAGAAACAGGTATTGGTCAAGGTAAGACAATGATGTCACCACTCCACAATCTACTTATTGCAGCTACTGTTGCTAATGATGGTATAATGATTAAGCCTACTATAGTTGATAGAGTTCAAGACTCAGAGGGTACTATTTTGGAAGAAACTGAACCAGAAGATGTTGTAAGAGCTATTACAGCAGATGAAGCTGACACAGTAACAGATTATATGAGAGCAGTTGTTACACAAGGAACAGGTTATGCGTTTAGAAATTCTTGGTATAATGCAGCAGGAAAGACGGGTTCAGCACAATACGACAGTTCAAGCAATGTACATTCATGGTTTGCAGGCTTTGCACCTTACGATGACCCACAGATTGCAATATGTGTTGTACTTGAAGGTGGGTATACAGGAGTTGCAAGTGCTCAATATGTTGCAAAATCAGTTCTTGATACTTACTTTTCAATTCAAGAATAATATGTTATAATAAAAATAGGCTTTGATACGAGTCATATACTATCGTTAATTGATACATTTATCTTTGATAGTGAAAGTCTTATAGAAAGTCATTAGTCCTATATGCTTTTTGGTATATTTATGAGTGATTGTATATAAGAACCAAACAAGCTTTAGTTGTTGGAATGTCAGAATTTAAGAAATGGGGAAGAAATTATATATGGATACAGTTGGTTCAATTGATATAATTGATGGAAGCCAGTATGAAGTTTATACTAATAGTACCACACAGGCTTCGTCAGATTTTGATTCTATATATGAACAAAAGACAAAAGAATTAACTTTAGATGAAATATTTGATAATGTTTCTACAGAATATGGAGTTGATGTTAATCTACTTAAGGCAGTTGCGCAAGCTGAGTCGGGTTTTGATACTAATGCAGTATCAAGCTGTGGAGCTATGGGAATTATGCAGCTCATGCCAGAAACAGCTAATTCGCTTGGCGTTGAAGACCCATTTGATGCAGAGCAATGTATAACAGGTGGTGCTAAGATGTTATCATATCTTTTAGATGACTATAATGGCAATGTTACACTAGCACTTGCCGCATATAATGCAGGAAGTGGTTCAGTTCAGAAGTATGGTGGTGTTCCACCTTATAATGAAACAATTAATTATATTGACAAGATTAACAACATATTAGGTGGGGCATTGTCTAACGATTCAAGAACAATTGCGGGTACATCTGCAACAGATTTAAGTTCAGTTAGTTCAAGTAGTGTGCCAGATGGCAATACAAATGGTGTAGATTTTAGCAATGCTATAATGGGAACTGGCAATGTAGTGGTAAGTATTTCATACGATACAGTCGAGGATATGTTAAAGGCTAAAGCGTATGAGAGCAGTCACAATGAGTCACCGCTATTTAGTTATGAGGATTACAACAAGTTACTTAATACATATAAGGAAGTTTACGAAAGGATTGTCGATAGTGATAATACATTAGTTAATGCAAACACAGATAATACTAATGAAGCACAATCAATAGATAGTGATAATGAAATATCTAGTGCTATTGAGAATATTGTTTCTGATAATAGTTCATCACAAGACACAACAGATGAAGTTATTAAGGGTGCTTATTTAAAAAATAATGCACAAGTTGACAATGCAGATATGATTAAGAACTTATATGAAGCACAGGTAGCTGTTGTAAGTCCAATAATGCTAAGACTTTATAATAATTAGCGGGGAAAAGATTTAGAATGGAGGAAATATTTATGAGTAGTGTATTAAATGACAGAATTAAGGTGTATTTACTTAACAGGACAACTAAGACAATTGAGCTTAGTGATTATTCAACAATTAATGAGGAACTTTTTTCAGGAAGAAGTGATATTGTCAAGGTTGTATTACCAGAAGGTGTAAAAGCTATTGGTAACAATGCGTTTGAAAACTGCATTAATCTTGAAGAAATTGAATTGCCAAATTCATTAGAGTCTATAGGTAGTGAGGCGTTTATTAATTGTACTAATCTTAAAAAGGCTGAATATGGTCAAAATGTTTCAGTAAATGATACAGCTTTTAAAGGTTGTGCTTTATTGAAGTAATATTTAACAAAATAGCTGAGCATTTTTGGAATTTATAATATTTCCAGAATGCTCAGCTTACTTATATTTTTGATAAGTTTTAAACTTTAATTTTATCGCAACATAAAATTGCTTGACAAATAATCTTATCTAATATACGATTTTAAAATGAGCAAGTAGAAATGTGGATTTTGAATATTTACATGACTTGACAGATTTTGATGACATCTGCAAAAGCACTAGTCATTTCATCAGAGGAAGGAGCATAACAATGAGTCAGAAGAAAACATTTGTAACATTAGAACAGCTAAAGGAGATTGATAAGACATATCCAACACCTTATCACTTATATGATGAAAAAGGTATCAGAGATAATGCAAAGAGATTAAAGGAAGCATTTTCTTGGAACAAAGGATACAGAGAATATTTTGCAGTAAAGGCAACTCCAAATCCATATATTTTAAAGATATTAAAAGATTATGGCTGTGGCGTTGACTGTGCATCAGAAACAGAACTTATGATGGCATATGCACTTGACTATAAGCCAGAAGAGATTATGTTTTCATCAAATGATACACCAATTGAAGAATTTAAGTATGCAGCAAAGATTGGTGCAACAATTAACCTTGATGATATTACACATATAGAAACAGTTGAAAAGGCACTTGATGGAAAGTTCCCAGAAACAATGAGCTGTCGTTATAATCCGGGTGGATATTTCAAGCTTGGAACATCTATTATGGATAACCCAGGGGATGCTAAGTATGGTATGACACACGAACAGATTATTGAAGCATTCAAGATATTAAAGTCTAAAGGCGTTAAAAACTTTGGTATACATTCATTCCTTGCAAGTAATACAGTATCTAACGAATATTATCCAACACTTGCCAAAATTCTTTTTGAGCTTGCTGTTGAATTAAAAGAAAAGACAGGTGTAGATATTAAGTTTATCAACCTTTCAGGTGGTATTGGTGTAGCATATAAGCCAGAGCAGGAAGAAAATGATATTGCAGTAATCGGAGCAGGAGTACATAAAGTTTACGATGAAGTTCTTGTACCAGCAGGAATGGGAGATGTATCTATATATACAGAGCTTGGAAGATTTATGCTTGCACCTTACGGCTGCGTTGTTACAAAGGCTATCCATGAAAAGCACACATACAAGGAATACATTGGAGTTGACGCTTGTGCTGTTAATCTTATGCGACCAGCTATTTACGGAGCATATCATCATATTACGGTTGCAGGTAAAGAAAATGCACCTTGCGACCATGTATACGATGTAACAGGCTCACTTTGTGAAAATAATGACAAGTTTGCAATAGACAGAAAACTTCCTAAGATTGATATGGGAGATTACCTTATAATACATGATACAGGAGCACATGGCTTTTCTATGGGTTATAATTACAATGGTAAGCTTAAGTCGGCAGAGCTTCTTTTAAAGGAAGATGGAAGTGTGCAGATGATAAGAAGAGCAGAAACACCAAAGGATTACTTTGCAACATTTGATTTCTGTGACGCATTAGATAAGTTAAATTTAAAATAATACGCCAATCGGCAGAATGAGGATTGTTATGAAAGACTTGAATTATATTTCGCAGGAGATTTTAAAAGGGCGAAATTTAAAGGAAAATCTTAATAAATATGCCACAGGTATTGCGTCTTTATATAATGGACTTGCATACATAAAGCTGTCTATGAATTATTATACAGTTTATGATATGTTAAAGGAAAAAGAGTTTAGTGACGAAGAGTATTTAAAGCTTTTTGATGAATTTAACAGTATAATTGATGAGATACTTAATGGTAAATGGAATATTGACAAGATAGGTGCTATAAGAGATAAGATAATTAGCATAATGGAAGTTGTAACAGATTATGTTGACTGTCTTAGAATATATGAGTATGTTCTTAATAGAATAGAACATAGATTTTCAGAGCAAGACTTAGATGAGGAGTACTATGGAACATATCTTACAAATGATATAATGCACTATATTTTACAAGATAACGACAATGTTGTTGTAAATAGCAAAATATCAGAAGTAGTAGGACAGCTTCCAATGCGTCTTTCAAAAAATAAGTTTTATGAGTATATTAAAGACGCATTTTCACTGTATCATGGTGCGCAAAAGGGTACAATAGACGATTTTGTGTACGCCTTAAAGACATCAGCAATGTTAAGACAGACTGATGGATTTAAAGAGATGTTTCCTGAAATGTATGATATAATAAATACATTGTCTAATGCTGATTATGCTAATGCAGATGAGCAGGAATACAATAGATTACAAGGTGCGTTACAGATTGCAACAGAGAAAATGACAGCATGTGCAGATATGTTTGTATTATTAGCACAGATGGTTAATGACGCTTATACTATTATTCTTACAGCAGAATTTACACTTGACAATGTAAGTGAAGTTGATAATGCGTTGTCAATTATTTCACAAGTAAGAAAAGCAATTGATAACAATTATGCTGATACAGATGAAGATGTACTTCAAAAATTTGTTAAGTTTGAAGGAAAGCAAGAAAGAATACTTATGATTATATCAAAGTGTGATTATGCTATTGATGAGGCTTTGAATAATTATAATGATGAACTTAAGACTTATGACCTTTATGATAGATATCAGAAGCTTTCTAAGGTTGTAAAGTTACAGTCAGGAAGTGATTTTGTAACTCTTGAAAAAGATAAGAGTGATATTGATATTCCAGATGATACTTATGCTGATAATGCAGCAGAAGAATTAATAAAACTTCTTGATGAAAGCTTTAAAAATCATTCTCAGATTGTAAAAAGAGCTGTTATGTCATCAGTTATGTCACAGCTTCCAGTATTTTTTAACAATACAAAAGAAATACAAGACTATATTAATATATCTTTAGAACAGTGCGCAGATAAGGCTGAAAGAATGGCTGTAATTGAAGTTATGAAAATGATAATGCAATAATACAAATTGTATAAATATTAGGAGCAGATTATGAAGTGGTATAAAAAGTTATATTTGGGTGATAATGCAAAAGAAGCTAAATATAAAATATTTGGAAAAATAAGGCAGAACAGATTTACTTTTAATACATATTTGATTATTCTATCGTCAAATGCTCATAATCTGCTTGAAATAATATCAGCCAATGAATTAAAACAACCCTTCTACAAGGACAAGACAGTGCAAAATCATATATATGTGGTAGGGCTTGCTGTAGGCTATGATGAAGCTTTAGAAGTCGTTGAAAGAATAATTAAAGAAGTATATCAAGCTACAGGAGGCTTTGATTTGCAGTCTTATCTTGAATTTGGTAAAAACGTGTAGCAAGAAATGGAGAATATATGCTTCATATTTTATTATTGATTTTAAAAATAATCGGCATAATTATTGCTGTAATATTGGGGCTTATAATAGTTCTTGGACTTGTTATTTTATTTGTTCCAATAAGATATAGCATAGATGCGGATTATCATAAAAAAGCAGTTGCACATGTTAAAGTCACATGGCTGTTGCATTTATTAAGAGGTGTTGTATCTTATGATGAGCAGCTTGATATATCTGTTAAGGCTTTGTGGTTTGACTTGTACAATAATAATGATAGTGATGATGAAGATTTACAAACTAAATCACAAAAGAAAAAAAAGTCTTCAAAAAAAGAAAAGTTAAAAGAAAGTGATGAAAATAATCACTCAAAAGAACAATATCAAGAAGAACATCAAGTATCAGCAACAAGTAGTGATAATGATATTAATAATGAGTCTGATAAAGATAATCTTTTAGAAGAAATTAATACAACTAAAAGTGATATCAATTCAGATAAAGATATATCAGAGCAATTACAAGAAAGTGTGATAAGTGATGATAAGGCTGATGAACCATTAAAAGAAAATAAAGATAAAAAAGCTATAGTTGCAAAAAAGCAAGAAGGGCTTTCATCTAAAATTAATAGTATTATAGATAAGATTAAGAGTGTATTTTATAGAATTAAAGGCTTAATAATTAACATATATAATACTTTTAAGGGTGTTATTAATAAAAGTCAAAGTGCTGTTGACAAGGTTAAGCAAAAATACAACGAATTAAGAAAAAAAGTTACAGACCCAGAAAATATTGAACTTGTTAAGTTTTTATGGAAGCAGACTAAAGCTGCGATTAATATTGTTAAGCCGTCAAAATACGATATTAATATAAGGTATGGTTTTGAAGACAGTGAAATAACTGGGTGGCTTACAGTAAGACTTGCAATTATTTATGGTTTTCTTGGTTTAGATATGAATATAATACCTGATTTTGATAATAGTATATTTGAAGGCAAAGTGTACATGAAGGGAAGTTTTAACATTTTCAGTATGCTTGTTATTGCCATAAAGTTATATAGAAACAAGTCATTTAGAAAGCTAATAAAAAGATAGAAATTTTAAATAAATAAAATGCGCTGTTAAGTGCAGGAAGTGAGGAGAATATGGCAGAAACAAAATTTAACGAAACAGTTGCTTCTTTATTCAAGGGAATGGACTCTTTTGTATCAGCAAAGACAGTTATAGGTGAGCCTGTTACAGTAGGAGATACAATAATACTTCCTCTTGTTGATGTGTCTTTTGGTGTTGGTGCAGGAGCATTTGCGTCAGATAATAAAAATAATGCTGGTGGTGGTATGACAGGAAAAGTTACACCAAGCGCAGTTTTAGTTGTTCAAAATGGACAGACAAAGCTTGTAAATATTAAAAATCAAGATACAATAACTAAGTTACTTGATATGGTTCCAGATGTTATTGATAAGTTTACAAAAGGCAAAGACGATGATAACAATGATGACATTGTAGACAGTGTTATTAAAGATGTTACAGAAGAATATAATAATAAATAAAACATATAATAAATTAATCATATCTTAAGCTAGGTATGTTATGATTAGATTAATGGGTTTTATTATGTTTTGGATAGCAGTTGGTATGATTATAACTCTGCTTATAATGCAAAATGTATTTCTTTGTGTATGTATAATTATTACTTTAATAATAGTTGGATTTAATATGTTTTGTCATTGACAAAAAAATATATAAAAAATAGTTGCAAATAATATTGATATCTGATACAATATCATTTGTTGTGGAAAAACACACAATACCATTAAGGAGGTGTTATTAAAATGGCAAAATGTGCAATTTGTGAAAAAGGCGCTCACTTTGGTAATGCTGTGAGCCATTCTCATAGAAGATCAAACAAGAAGTGGAATTCTAATGTGAAGTCTGTAAAAGTACAGGTTAATGGTGCTGCGAAGAAGATGTATGTATGTACATCATGCTTACGTTCAGGCAAAGTAGAACGTGCTTAATTTTCTGCTATTAATTTTCGAAAATTTATATCAGTTTTTGAGGTGAATTGCTTTTGGCAGTTCACCTTAATTTTTTATTTATGTAAGCAGAAAGCCAAAGTAAGTGTTTGGACAAAGCATTGGCAAATACCGCATAAAGATAAAAAACGTGAAATGAGAAAACTTAATTATAGCGTATATTGAATTTTTATAAAGATAAGAGTATAATGGATTTATTAAATTGGATATTTGTGTATCTGTGAATGGAGGTATAGTATGAGAGGACATTTAGATGGACAGTATGGAGGTATATCTATAGACTCAGAAGTAATTGCTAAATATGCTGGCTCGATGGCAGTTGAGTGTTTTGGAATTGTCGGAATGGCAGCGGTTAGTATGAAAGATGGCCTCGTAAAGTTATTAAAGGGAGATAGCCTTACAAGAGGAATAAGAGTTGAAATAGACGAAGAAAACAGGGTGGAGCTTGATTTTCATGTAATAGTATCATATGGAATAAGTATAGCGACAGTAGCAGACAACCTTGTTGAGAGTGTTAAGTATAAAGTGCATGAATTTACAGGACTTGAAGTAAAAAAGATTAATATATTTGTAGAGGGCGTTCGTGTAATAGATTAATACGAATTGCTTATAACACAGAATGGAGGATTTAATTGTGGCAACAAATACAATAGATGCAGTGCTTTTGCAGAAGATGTTCATAGCAGGAGCTAAGAACCTTGAGTCAAAAAAAGAATGGATTAATGACCTTAATGTTTTTCCAGTACCAGATGGAGATACAGGTACTAATATGACACTTACAATAATGTCAGCAGCTAAAGAAGTAAGTGCAATAGATAATCCTACAATGGCAACACTTTCAAAAGCTATTTCAAGCGGTTCGTTAAGAGGCGCAAGAGGTAATTCAGGTGTTATCCTTTCACAGTTATTTAGAGGTTTTACAAAGGAAATATCAAAGCTTGAAGTACTTGATACAGAAAGTCTTGCAATTGCTACACAAAGAGCTACTGAAACTGCTTACAAAGCTGTTATGAAGCCAAAAGAAGGTACTATTCTTACAGTAGCAAAGGCTGTATCTGACAAGGCAGCTCAAGTTGCACTTGATACAGATAATTTGGAAGAAGCAATCGAAAAAGTTATAACTCATGCAGAATATGTATTATCAAAGACACCAGAGATGTTGCCTGTATTAAAAGAAGCAGGAGTTGTTGACTCAGGCGGACAAGGACTTGTTGTTGTACTTCGTGGTATGCTTGACGCATTAACAGGCAAGGTTACAGATTTTGAGATAACAGCACCTGCAAAGAAGCCTGACAGTGCAACTAAGGGAACAGGAGCAGCTATAGAAAATGTAGATATTAAGTTCGGTTATTGTACAGAATTTATTATTATGCTTGATAAAGAATTTGATGAGAAGACAGAAGTTGAATTTAAGGCATTTCTTTCATCAATAGGTGATTCTATTGTTTGTGTTGCACTTGATGATATAGTTAAGGTTCATGTACACACTAACCACCCAGGTCAAGCTTTTGAAAAAGCTCTTGAATATGGCCAGCTTACAAAAATGAAGGTTGACAACATGAGAGAAGAACACAACCAAAAGGTTATTGAAAAGTCTGAAATGCAACAAGCAATGGCACAAGAAGCTAAGAAAAAGGAAGAAAAGAAACAAGAGCCATTAAAAGACTATGGTTTTATAACAATAGCTCCAGGTAAAGGTCTTTCAGAAATATTTAAGGGACTTGGCATTGATGAAGTTATCGAGGGTGGTCAGACAATGAACCCTAGTACAGAAGATATCTTAGAAGCCGCAGACAAGATTAATGCAAAAGTAATATATGTACTTCCTAATAATGGCAATATTATACTTGCTGCACAACAGGCAGCTAGTATTATTGAAGGTAAGAAGTTAGTTGTTATTCCATCAAAGACTGTTCCACAGGGAATTACAGCTATGATTAATTTTGAGATGACAAGAAATGAACAGGAAAATACAGAAGCTATGACAAGTTCAATGGCAACTGTAAAAACAGGTCAAGTAACTTATGCTGTAAGAGATACTTCAATTGATGGAAAAGAAATTCACAAAGATGATATCTTAGGGCTTGCAGATAATGGGCTCGCAGCAGTTGGTAAGGATATCAACACTACTGTATTAGATATGCTTGCTACAATGATTGACGAAGACTCAGAACTTGTAAGTGTTTATTTTGGTGAAGATATAACAGAAGAACAAGCTTCAGAAGTAGTTGATGCTATAGAAGAAAAGTTCCCAGATGTAGATGTTGAATTACAAGAGGGAAGTCAGCCAGTATATTATTATATTGTATCTGTAGAATAAATATAAAGATTTGTGCCTTACGCACCTGACACAAACCATTGAGATTACATTTATTAATTTATTTAATACGTGCGTAGAAACGAGGATTAAAAATGAGTAAGATTGATGAAATAAGAGGCGAAATGGTAAAAGCAATGAAAGCAAAGGATAAAAAAAGAAAAGATGTCCTTTCATTACTTCTTGCAGAACTTAAGAATGTAGAGATTAATAATAGAACACCTCTTACAGACGAGGAAGGCAACAATGTTATATTAAAGCAGATAAAACAACTTAAGGAAACTAAGTCATTAACACCTGCTGATAGAACAGATATTATAGAAGAATGTGATTTTTCTATAAGTGTGTTAGAAGAATATGCACCTAAGATGATGGATGAGGCAGAGATTAAGGCTGTTATTGAAGAAACATTAAAAGAGCTTGAAATTGAAGAACCTACAGCTAAGGACAAAGGTAAGATTATGAAAGTTCTTATGCCTAAGGTTAAAGGAAAAGCAGATGGTAAGCTAGTTAATCAAGTATTAGGTTCTATGTTTGCATAGTAAGAATATAATTTTATGAAAAATAGTATTGGATTTTGTATATGTGAATAATGTATAAAATTCAATACTATTTTTTATATATAATTTTTGAATTTATTATGTTTTGAAGCTATCAGTAGTATATAAAATAACATACACCAGTTATATACCACTATTGAACAAGTATTGTTGCTATATCATACAAATATATAATCATTCTTTGTAATGGTGTATTTATGCTTTGTATACTACTAATAACTTATGAAAATTTATTGAGATGAAAAATTTGTAAAGACATTTTATTTATATGAAAAAGAATATGGTGTGGATTAAGGTATGGATATAAGAGAATTAAAAGGAATTGGTGATAAGACAACTACTCTTTTTAACAAGCTTTCTGTATATACAGTAGATGATTTGGTGGGTTTTTATCCTAGAGATTATGATGTATATGAAGAACCTGTTTTGATTGGAGAATTATCACCAGAATATGAAAATAAAATAATTGCAGTACAAGGTGTTATATCAAAGTCACCAGAGCTTTTTACAACACAAAAATTTAAGATATTATCAAGTAGTATTCGTGATACGAGTGGAGTATTAAAATGTACATGGTTTAATATGCCATTTTTAAGAAATTCCATAAAACAAGGTATGCACTATGTATTAAGGGGGCATCTTAGTTGTAAAAATGGTGTTTATGTAATGGAACAGCCATCACTTTATACTATTGCGCAATACAGTCAGATTAAGGGAAGTATGCAGCCTATATATTCTCTTACTAAAGGACTTTCTAATAAGACAGTTATTAAGGCTGTTAAGCAAGCTTTGGAAAAATATAATATAGGGCTTGAAAATGAATTTATACCCGAGTGGTTAAGACAAAAATATAATCTTGCAGAGCATAATTTTTCGATTGTAAATATACATTTTCCTAGTTCTATGCAGGATTACATTCAGTCAAGAAATCGACTTGCTTTTGAAGAATTTTTTCTTTTTGTACTTGCAGTAAGACGACTTAAAGAAAGCAATCAAAAAAGACTTAATAACTTTATAATACAAAATAATAGTATAACCGATGACTTCATAACAAAGTTACCATTTAGCCTTACAAAAGCGCAGTTAAATACATGGGAAGAAATCAAGGCAGATATGGCAGGAACTGGAATTATGAGCCGACTTGTGCAAGGTGATGTAGGCTCTGGAAAGACGATAGTAGCCGTACTTGCCCTTATGAATACGGCATTTGCAGGCTATCAAGGAGCTATGATGGTGCCAACAGAAGTACTTGCAAAACAGCAATATGAGTCGATTTGTGAAATGTTTGACAAAAATGGAATTGACCTTAATGTAGAGTTACTTATAGGCTCGATGACAGCTTCAGCAAAGAAAAAAGCATATCAGAAAATTAAGAGTGGAGAAACAAATATAATAATAGGAACACACGCATTAATTCAAGAAAGGGTAGAGTATAATAATTTAGCGCTTGTAATAACTGATGAACAGCATAGATTTGGTGTTAATCAGCGAAAAGATTTTGCTGGTAAGGGAAATGAACCACATGTGCTTGTAATGAGTGCAACACCAATTCCAAGAACACTTGCAATTATTGTGTATGGCGACCTTGACATTTCCATAATTAATGAAATGCCAGCGAACAGACTTCCAATTAAAAATTGTGTAGTTGATGAAACGTATAGACCTAATGCGTATAAATTTATAACAAAGCAAGTTAAAGAAGGACGACAAGCTTATGTAATCTGTCCGATGGTTGAAGAAAGTGAGAATATTGAAGCTGAAAATGTTATAGATTACGCAAATAAGTTAAAACAAAATCTTCCATCAGATATAACTGTTGAATACCTTCATGGCAAAATGAAAGGTCAAGAAAAAAATGACATAATGGAAAGATATGCAAAACATAAAACAGACGTACTTGTATCAACTACAGTTATCGAAGTCGGTGTAAATGTTCCTAATGCAACAGTTATGATGATTGAAAATGCAGATAGATTTGGACTTGCACAGCTTCATCAGTTAAGGGGCAGAGTTGGCAGAGGTGGCTTTCAGTCTTATTGTATATTTGTTTCAGCCATTAAAAATAAAAAGACAAAAGAACGACTTGATATAATAAATAAATCGAATGATGGCTTTAAGATTGCAGAAGAAGATTTAAAGCTTCGTGGGCCAGGAGATTTCTTTGGAGTAAGACAAAGTGGTCAAATGGAGTTTAAAATAGGAGATATATTTACTGACTCAGAAATGCTTAAAAAAGCGGCTGATTCAGCAAATATAATTATGTCAGATGACCCAGACCTTGCAAAGCCTGAAAATGAATATCTTAAAAAGAAAGTTTTTGAGTATGCCAATAGGTGTCTTGATAAAGTTAATTTATAAAGTTGGCAAAATAATAAAACACTGTCTATGTGGGTGATGAAATAATTTATAAAAGGTAAAATCTTTTTGCTATAAACTACAATGATAGTAAAAATTAGTCAGATGTATTGTAATAATAATTTAATTTAGTAAAAGGAGATGTGCTTTTATGCGTGAAATGGAATTTACAATGAGCAGACCTAATCTTGTTAAGGTAGGAGATAAGGTTGAAGTAACGGAAGGAAAGCTACCAAGTAGTTATTATTATACGATTGAGCCGGCAGTTGCAATGTCAGGCAATTATCCTACACCAGAAAGGTTAAAGTCTAAGTATGGAATAGTAAAAGAAGTTGGAGAAACGAGTAGGGGATATTATGTGTTAGCTGAATTTGATGAAGATTAATAGGTTTTGTGAAAAATGTTACATTTATTTTCTGATTACTCTTCATAGCAAGCTATTATTTTTTGCTACTTATTTATAGCAAGTAATCAAGCTTGTTTAAAAATAGTAGATTAATTATTAAGCTATAGTTTTGTGATATTTAAAAAGAAATTTTATAAAAGCTGTCAAAATATATAGTATGTATACAAAATACATCTTGTTATAAGTGCAAAGTTATACATTTATAACAAAAAAATTGTAAAATTTTGCAAAAAAGGCTTTTATTTTTTAATTATAGTGTTATAATATTAACAAAGTGTTGGGAACGTATAATGTAACTGTTGTACATTTAAAACAGCGTAATATTCGGACAGCATGATAATAATTGAAAAGGAGAGTTTTAAAATGGCTAACAGATTTATTTTAAATGAAACATCTTATCATGGAGCAGGTGCAATACAAAGTATTGCTGATGAAGTTAAAGCAAGAGGATATAAAAAGGCTTTTGTATGTTCAGACCCAGACCTTGTAAAGTTTGGTGTTACAAAGAAAGTTCTTGATGTGTTAGAAGGAGCTGGTCTTGATTATGAATTATATTCTAACATTAAGCCTAATCCAACAATCGAAAATGTTCAGACAGGTGTAGAAACATATAAAAAGTCAGGCGCAGATTATCTTATTGCAATTGGTGGTGGTTCTTCTATGGATACATCAAAGGCAATTGGTATTATAATCAACAACCCTGAATTTGAAGATGTAAGAAGTCTTGAAGGAGTTGCTCCAACAAAGAACAAGAGTGTGCCTATTCTTGCAGTTCCAACAACAGCGGGTACAGCAGCAGAAGTTACAATTAACTATGTTATTACAGACGCAGAGAAAAATCGTAAGATGGTATGTGTAGACCCTAAGGATATTCCTGTTATTGCATTTGTTGACCCAGAGATGATGAGTACAATGCCTAAGGGACTTACAGCAGCAACTGGTATGGATGCTCTTACACATGCAATTGAAGGTTACATAACAGCAGCAGCTTGGGAATTATCTGATATGTTCCATCTTAAAGCTATTGAGATTATTTCAAAGAGTTTAAGAGGTGCTGTTGAAAATACACCAGAAGGCAGAGAAGGTATGGCTTTAGGTCAGTATATCGCTGGTATGGGCTTCTCTAACGTAGGTCTTGGTATTGTTCATTCTATGGCTCACCCATTAGGTGCTTTATATGATACTCCACATGGTATTGCTAATGCTATTATTCTTCCAACAGTTATGGAATATAATGCAGAAGCAACTGGTGAGAAGTACAGAGATATTGCTAAGGCTATGGGTGTTGAAGGTACTGAGAGTATGACACAGGAAGAATACAGAAAGGCAGCAGTTGACGCAGTTAAGAAGCTTGCTAAGGACGTTGGTATTCCTGAAAACCTTAAAGATATTGTTAAGAAAGAGGATATTCCTTTCCTTGCTCAGTCTGCTTATGATGATGCTTGCAGACCTGGTAATCCAAAGGAAACAAGTGTTGAAGATATTACTAAGTTATATGAAAGTTTAATTTAAGGTTGATTTTATATTAGTTTTTTATAATTGAAGTTTAAGTCCTGTAAGATAGTATTTATATTATCTTATGGGACTTTTGTTTTATTTGGCGGAGTGACGATAGCGGTCTTATATAAAACATTCATACATCGGTGAAAGTACAGTCACCTATATTTATGTGCCATAATCGAACAAGTATGTTCGCTTCTATCACACAAATATAGATAACTGTTCTTTGCAATGGTGTATTCATTGTTTTATATAAGCCCACTATCTGTTTTTTGGCTTTAACAATAAGGGTAATAATATTTTGAGAAGATAAAAAGTGGATTGAAGTATGTGAGAAGGTTGATGAAGAATTATTGGGGAGAGGGAGTTAATGAGAATTTGTATTGATTATTGTGTATGGGAATGTGGAAAGTGGGGGAAGACACCGTTGCAAATGGTGAATTAATGTGATAAAGTATTTAATTGGTGCGTTTATTTTTTTAATTTACGCATATTTATTGATATACAGAAAGGTTAGTGCTTTATGAACAAAAAAAAGATTGCAATGGTTGTTATGGTTCTGGCAGTGGTCGGGCTTGTTATTCATTCTTTTATGTCACCAGTTGATATGTCAAATTTAGATAATTATACAAGTAGTGTTTATGGGCAGGTGTGGGCGTTGCTTCCGCCGGCTATTGCTATTATACTTGCGCTTATAACAAAAGAAGTGTATACATCGCTTTTGGCAGGAATTATGACAGGTGCATTGCTTTATTCGGGATTTAATTTTGAATTAATGATTAATACAATGTTTTTTAATGAAGATGGAGGAATGGCTTATAAGCTTGCTAGTTCAAGTAATATAGGTATTCTTTTATTTCTTGTAATGCTTGGAATACTTGTTGCACTTATGAATAAGGCGGGCGGTTCTGCGGCTTTTGGCAGATGGGCAGTATCTCATATTAAAACTAGGGTTGGCGCTCAGCTTGCGACTATGGTGCTTGGTATTGTTATATTTGTAGACGATTATTTTAACTGTCTTACAGTAGGAAGTGTTATGAGACCTGTTACAGATACTCATAAGGTATCAAGAGCTAAGTTGTCTTATATTATTGACTCTACAGCTGCACCAGTGTGCATTATTGCGCCTATTAGTTCTTGGGCGGCAGCAGTTACTTCATCTGTGCCTGATGACTCAGATATTAATGGTTTTACAACATTTTTAAGAACAATACCATATAATTTTTATGCTATTCTTACGTTGATTATGGTTGTCTTTGTTATAGTAAGAAAGGTTGATTTTGGTGCAATGAGAAAGCATGAGATTAATGCTATAAATGGAGATTTGTATACAACACCTGAAAGACCATTTAAAGACGAAGAAAATAATGTGTCAGATAAGAATGGAAAAGTAAGTTATCTAATATTTCCAGTAGTTGTACTTATTGCAAGCTGTATAGTTGCCATGCTTTATACTGGTGGCTTCTTTAGCGGTGCAGGCTTTATTCAAGCATTTTCTGAGTCAAATGCTTCTGTTGGACTTGTTCTTGGTTCTGCCGTTACATTATTTATTACATTTGTTATGTATATGTTTGAAGATGTGCTTACATTTGAAGAATTTACAGATTGTATATCAGAAGGCTTTAAAGCGATGGTTTCACCAATACTTATACTTACATTTGCTTGGACTCTATCTGGTATGACTAACTTGCTTGGCGCAGATATTTTTGTGGCAAATTTAGTAGCTGGTTGGGCAGGTTCGCTTCAAAATATGCTTCCAGCAATTATTTTTATAGTATCAATGTTTCTTGCTTTTGCAACAGGAACATCTTGGGGAACATTTGGTATATTAATTCCTATAGTAATAGGAGTATTTCCAACTGGGGAAATGCTTGTTATTTCTATCGCTTCATGTCTTGCAGGAGCAGTTTGTGGTGACCATTGTTCGCCTATTTCAGATACTACAATTATGGCTTCAGCAGGTGGTCAGTGTTACCACATGAACCATGTAACAACACAGCTTCCTTACGTTATTACGGCGGCTTCTATTTCATTTATAGGATATATAATTGCAGGACTTACACAAAATGTCTATGTATCACTTGGAATATGTATAGTATTGCTTATTACCGTCTTATTTATTATAGAAAAGAAGACAGGACAAGAAGAGAGTGTGTAAAAATTGAAACTCCTGTACTAAATATCATGTAATTAGAATATATTCTAATAAAGTATGCAGACTATTATCTGGAAAGGCATGGTGGTTAGTATTAAGGAGTTTGATTTGTATAATGATATTCAGATGAGAACGGGCGGAGAGATATATTTGGGAGTTGTAGGGCCTGTAAGAACTGGAAAGTCAACCTTTATAAAGAGATTTATGGAGCTTCTAGTTATTCCTGCTATATCTGGTGAGCATGAGAAAAGTAGGGCAAAAGATGAGCTTCCACAAAGTGCCACAGGAACTACAATTATGACAACTGAGCCTAAGTTTGTACCATCAGAAGCCGCACTTGTGTGTCCTGTTGATGGAGTAAATGTTAAAGTGCGCCTTATTGATTGTGTTGGTTTTATGGTAGAGGGTGCGACAGGTCATATTGAAAATAATAAAGAAAGAATGGTTAAAACTCCATGGTCGGATACAGAGATACCATTTACTATGGCGGCTCAGTTAGGAACTAAAAAAGTTATAGACGAACATTCAACTATTGGTATAGTGATAACGACAGATGGTTCATTTACTGATATAGCAAGGGAGCAGTACGAAGTTGCTGAAGAAAAGGCAATAAAAGAACTTGAGCAGATTAATAAACCATACATAGTGCTTCTAAATTCTGCACACCCATTTTCTGAAGAAACTATTAATCTTGCTAAGAAAATGGAAAATAAGTATGGCGTTATAGTTCAAACTATAAATTGTGACCAGTTAAAGAAAGACGATGTAACAAGGATACTTGAAAATATTCTTATGGAATTTCCAATATCTCAGATTGATTTTTATGCGCCACAGTGGATGGAAATGCTCCCCGAAGACCATTGGCTTAAAATGCTTATGATTGAAAAAGCACAAAATATTATAAATAATTATACTAAAATGAAGGATATTAAGGAAGATAAAGAGGACTATTCTGACGAGCATATTGATAGTATTACTAATACAGATATTAATATGTCAAATGGTGTTGTAAGAATGGACGTTACTATGAAGCCTAATATTTATTATGATGTGCTTAGTGAGCTTACGGGAACGTCTATTAATAATGAGTATGAGCTTATTAATATTATAAAAGATTTGTCATTGAAGAAAAATGAATTTGACAAGGTTAAAGACGCACTTGTAGATGTTAATATGAGTGGGTACGGCGTTGTGACTCCAGTAAGAAGTGAAATTAGCCTTGAAGAACCTGTCGTTATTAAAAATGGCAGCAGATATGGTGTAAAGATTAAAGCTGTTGTTCCATCAATTAATATGCTTAAAACTAATATAAGTGTTGAAATTGCTCCAATAGTTGGAACTAAGACGCAGGCTGATGATTTGATAGAGTATATAAAGAGCAATTCTGCTACGTCAAATGACGGTGTGTGGGAAACAAATATATTTGGAAAGACTATTGAGCAAATAGTTGAAGACGGAATATATGAAAAAACACACAATATGACACCAGAAAGTATGGAGAAAATAAGTGGCACGTTAGAAAAGGTTATGAATGAAAATTCAGGACTTGTATGCCTTATTATTTAGTGTGTTCTTGAAATATATTAGAGTTTGTGATATACTTAACAACATAAGTGGTATTGGGTTTTAATAAAATATCTGATATTATCGAATTTGTGTTTTAGAAAAATAGAGTATAAACAATAAGAAATGAGGATAATAAAAAAGCATGAAAAAAGTTGAAGATTATGTAAGAAGTATTAAAGACTTTCCAGAAGAGGGTATAATATTTAGGGACATAACATCAGTTATACAAGATGCTGATGGATTACAACTTGCAATTGATGGTATTGATAATTGTATCGGTGATACTGAATACGATGTTGTAGTAGGACCTGAGTCAAGAGGATTTATATTTGGTGTGCCTATAGCATATAAGAACAAGAAGTCATTTGTACCTGTAAGAAAAAAAGGTAAACTTCCATGTGAAACTATTTCAGAAGAATATGCTCTTGAATATGGTACAGCCGAGATAGAGATACATACAGATGCTATTAAAAAAGGTCAGAAAGTAGTTATTGTAGATGACCTTATTGCAACAGGCGGTACAACAGAAGCCATTATCAAGTTAATCGAAAGACTTGGTGGAGAAGTAGTAAAGATTGTTTTCCTTATCGAGCTTGAAGGTCTTAACGGCAGAGATAAGCTTAAAGGATATGATGTTGAATCAGTTATAAAGTACGAAGGAAAGTAAGGTCTATATCCATACGATTGAACAACAGTCGTATGGATATTGTTGCATTGTGAAAATATTATCAAAAAGGAGTGAGTGTGAATGGGTACAGCACACAATAATGCAGAAAAAGGACAGATTGCTGACTGTGTCATTATGCCGGGTGACCCTGTAAGAGCAAAGTATATAGCAGATAATTACTTTGAAAATGCAGTTTGTTTTAACAATATAAGAGGTATTAACGGATATACTGGAACATATAAAGGTAAGCGTGTATCTGTAATGGCAAGTGGAATGGGTATGCCATCAATGGGCATTTACAGTTATGAATTGTATAACTATTATGATGTTACTTCAATTATAAGAATAGGAACGGCAGGCGCATTATCAGACAAGCTTAAATTAATGGACGTTGTAATTGCTATGGGAGCATGTACTGACTCCAATTATGCTAGTCAGTTTAATTTGCCGGGAACATTTGCACCTATTGCTGACTATGAGTTATTAAGAAAAGCTACCGATTGTGCTGATAATATGAAGATTAGTACGAGTGTTGGCAATATAGTAAGTTCAGATGTGTTTTATAATGACAACAATGATGTCAATGAAAGTTGGAAGAAAATGGGTGTATTAGCTGTTGATATGGAAACAGCGGCATTATACGACAATGCCAATAGGGCAGGTAAAAAAGCACTTTCAATTCTTACAGTAAGTGACCATTTGTTTAGAGATGAGCATTTATTGGCAGAAGAAAGAAGTACATCAGTAGATAATATGATAAAGCTTGCATTAGAGATTGCATAAAAGGGGGAAATATATGGATACTAAGGTCATATTAGTAATTGCCAGTATTATAGTAGTATTACTATATGTATCTTATGATACTGAAAGAAAGAGAAAGCTAAAGCTAGAAAAAAGATTAAAGAAATCCTGGGGAAATCCTTCAGAAAGAAAGATTTCAACAGAAGAATATGAGGTTATATCTCATTATTTTAAAGACTGTATTAGTGATAACGACAATTATATAGATGATATAACTTGGAAAGACCTTAACATGAATGAAGTGTTTAGAGTTATGAATACAACTAATTCATCAGTGGGGCAAGAATATCTTTATAAAATGTTAAGATTTCCTTTTAAAGATAAAGAAATGTTGCAAAAGACAGATGAGCTTGCACAATTTTTTACAAAAGAGCAGAAAAAAAGATTTACAATTCAAAAAATATTTGCCAAAATGGGTTTTGCAAAGTATATTTCATTAAGTGATTATATAGGTTTACTTATAGAGTTAGAGCCTAAAAGCAATATAATTCACTATGTGTTACTTATGCTTTATGTGTTAGGAATTGGTCTTTGTTTTGTTAATCCGTTGTGGGGAATAGGCTTACTTGTGGCATTGTTAGTATTTTCTATAATAAGCTACTATAAGTTTAAGGCAGAAGTAGAGCCTTATTTTATATGTATAACACAAATAGTTAGAATGATTAGCGCAAGTAATGATATTGTGGACTGTAATTATAGTGAATTATCACAATATAACGAAGAATTAAAAAAGTTATGTGCGTCTTGTAAAAATGTAACAAGTGGTTCTTGGTTATTAGAAAGTGGCGATGTTAATGGTTCTTTAATACAAGCTATTCTTGACTATTTAAGAATGATTACACATGTTGACCTTATAAAGTTTAATACAATGATTAAAAAAATAGGTAAAAAAGAACAAGAAATATATAGAATGTATGAAATTTTAGGTCATATAGAGTCATCAATAGCAGTAGCTTCCTTTAGAAAAATGTTGCCATATTGGTCAGAGCCAGAGTTTGTATCAGACACACAGGCTGGTATTAATGTTAGTGAAGTGTATCACCCACTCATAAAAGAGCCAGTGTCTAATTCACTTAATACTAAAAAACATTTGCTTCTTACAGGCTCTAATGCTTCAGGAAAGTCAACATTTTTAAGAACTATAGCAATTAATGCTATATTGTCACAGAGTATATTTACAAGTACTTCAAAGAAGTATGTAGCATCGCAATTTAGAGTGTATTCATCAATGGCATTAGTTGACGACCTTAGTAACAATAACAGTTATTATATTGTCGAGATTAAGTCACTTAAAAGAATAATAGATGCTTCATGTAAGAGTGGTAATCCTGTGCTTTGTTTTGTCGATGAAGTACTTAGGGGAACTAATACAGTTGAAAGAATTGCGGCTTCATCAGAGATTTTAAAGTACTTAAGCAGTAAAAATGTACTTTGTGTAGCTGCAACACATGATATAGAACTTACGTCAATTCTTAAAAAGTGGTATGAGAATTACCATTTTCAAGAAGAAGTTACAGATGATACTGTTAAGTTTAATTATAAGCTTTACAGTGGCCCAGCAACTACAAGAAATGCGATTAAGTTGCTTAATATGATGGGCTATGACAAAGAAATAGTAACACAATCTGAAAAACAAGCAGCATATTTTATTGAAAATGGCGTTTGGAAGATGTAAAATAATAAAATACTACAGTTAAATATTATAAAAAGTATGATAAGATTTTGACACTTATATTATTATATGTTAAAATTATACATTAATTCAAGGAGGTACAGATATATGAGTCTTTTAACAGGAGAAATACTTTACGAAGCTGCTAAGTTTATAATTATGCTTTTATTACTTGTATGCAGTGTATTCGTTGGAGGAGCTTTAAGAAAGAGAACAGACGCAAAGAAAGTTGCTAAAGAAGGTAGCCAGTCAGTTCAGAACATGGAAAGCTAATATTTTTTAATTTTATCAAGTAAATTTCAATTTTGTTTATGCAGGCAACGAGCCAAAATCTGCGCCTTCATAATATTTGACACAAGAGCAACGAGTTAAAGGTGGCGTTTGCACAAGACTTTGCGACGGTTGCAATAAGTGTGGAATTTGCTTGTAGCAAAAGAAGTAAAAGCTTCTTTTAACTTAATAAACTAAAAATACCAATTTTTATTAAACTATAGTTTTGTAAGAATTGGTATAAACTGATAAATTTAAGAAAGGAAAAGCTGTTAGAATTAAAATATAATTTAATATTTACAAACAATTAATTTTAATAGCAGGAAAGAAAAGTGCAGTACAGAGGCGTCAACGAGTTAAGAAGAATGTTTCTTGATTTTTTTGAAAGTAAAGGTCATCTTAAAATGAAAAGTTTTTCACTTGTCCCACACAATGATAATAGTTTGCTTATTATCAATTCAGGTATGGCTCCATTAAAGCCATATTTTACAGGGCAAGAGATACCACCACGAAGAAGAGTAACAACATGTCAGAAGTGTATTAGAACAGGTGATATTGAAAATGTTGGTAAGACAGCAAGACATGGAACATTTTTTGAAATGCTTGGTAACTTCTCATTTGGTGATTACTTTAAAGACGAAGCAATTCACTGGTCTTGGGAATTTTTAACAGAAGTTGTAGGTCTTGACCCTGATAGATTATATCCATCAGTATATCAAGATGATGATGAAGCATTTGACATTTGGAACAAAGAGATTGGAATTGCACCTGAAAGAATATTTAGATTTGGTAAAGAAGATAATTTCTGGGAACATGGTGCAGGTCCATGTGGCCCATGTTCAGAAATATATTATGACAGGGGAGAAAAGTATGGCTGTGGAAAACCTGGCTGTACAGTAGGTTGTGACTGTGACCGTTATATGGAAGTATGGAATAACGTATTCTCACAATTTAATAATGATGGTAAGGGTAACTATTCTGACCTTGTTCAAAAGAACATTGATACAGGTATGGGACTTGAAAGACTTGCAGTTGTAGTTCAAGACGTAGACTCTATATTTGACGTAGATACATTACAGGCACTTCGTGACAAGGTTTGTGAAATGTCTGGTGTTAAGTATGAACAAGATGATAAGATTGACGTATCAATCCGAGTAATTACAGACCACATTCGTTCAGTAACATTTATGGTAAGTGATGGTATTATGCCATCTAACGAAGGTAGAGGTTATGTTCTTAGAAGACTTTTAAGAAGAGCTGCAAGACATGGTCGTCTTCTTGGTATTGAAGGTAAGTTCTTATCAAAGCTTTGTGAAACAGTTATTGAAGGTTCAAAAGACGGTTATCCAGAATTAGAAGAAAAGAAAGAATTTATTATCAAGGTTATTTCAGAAGAAGAAGAAAAGTTCAATAAGACTATTGACCAGGGACTTAGTATCCTTGAAGATATGGAAAAAGAACTTGAAAGCAATGGTAAGAAGGAACTTTCTGGCGCAGACGCATTTAAGCTTTATGACACTTATGGTTTCCCTCTTGATTTAACTAAGGAAATTCTTGAAGAAAAGGGTATAACAGTAGACGAAGCAGGCTTTACAGAAGCTATGGAAGAACAGAGAGTTAAAGCTAGAAATGCTCGTAAGACAACTAATTATATGGGAGCAGACGCTACAGTTTACGATGAGATTGACCCAGAAATAACAAGTAAGTTCGTAGGATATGACAAGCTTACAAACAATTCAAAAGTAACTGTTCTTACTACTGAAACAGAAGTTGTAGAAGCTTTATCAGAAGGTAATAAGGGTACAGTTATTGTTGATGAAACTGTATTTTATGCTACAATGGGTGGTCAGGAAGGTGACTGCGGAACTATTACTACACCAGAGGGTGAATTTAAAGTTGAAACAACTATTAACCTTAAGGGGGGTAAGATTGGTCATGTAGGTGTTATGACTAAGGGCATGATTAAAGTAGTTGATACAGTTACACTTTCAGTTGACGCAGCTAAGAGAGCTGATACAAGTAAGAACCACAGTGCAACACATCTTTTACAGAAAGCATTAAGAACTGTATTAGGCAACCATGTAGAACAGTCAGGTTCTTATGTTGACCCAGATAGATTAAGATTTGACTTTACACATTTCCAGAGCATGACAGCCGAAGAAATCGAAAAGGTTGAAAGCATTGTCAATGAAAAGATTTCAGAAGCTATTGCCGTTAATACAGATATTATGACTATCGAAGAAGCTAGAAAAACTGGTGCTATGGCATTATTTGGCGAAAAGTATGGTGACAAGGTAAGAGTTGTATCAATGGGAGATTTCTCTAAGGAATTTTGTGGTGGTACACACGTTGCTAATACATCTAACATTATGTTATTTAAGATTGTGTCAGAGTCAGGTGTTGCTGCTGGTGTAAGAAGAATTGAAGCTTTAACAGGCAGAGGAGTGCTTAATTACTTCAAAGACCTTGAAAATGAAGTAAAAGAAGCTTCTAAGGCAGCTAAGACAGAACCGGCACAGCTTGTTAAGAAGATACATTCAATGAACGATGAGCTTAAGGCACTTAGTAGTGAAAATGAAAAGCTTAAGGCAGAGCTTGCTAACAATGCACTTGGAGATACAACTGCTGATGTTGTTGAAGTTAAGGGTGTTAAGCTTTTAGCTACTAAGGTTGACAATGTAGATATGAATGAACTTCGTAATCTTGGTGATAAGCTTAAAGAACAGATTGGCTCAGGCGTTGTGCTTATTGTAAGCGCACAAGGCAGCGACAAGGTTAATATGATTGCTATGGCAACAGATGACGCAGTAGCTAAGGGAGCACATGCAGGTAATCTTATCAAAGCTGTTGCTTCAATTGTTGGCGGTGGCGGTGGTGGTCGTCCTAATATGGCTCAGGCTGGTGGAAAGAACCCAGCAGGCATTGACGAATTATTAAAGAAGACACCAGAAGTATTAGAAGGACAGATTAAGTAAAAGCTAAAAAATATACTTTGCAAATTTTTAAGGTTATCGTGACATTTGTTAATGTGTCGTGTAAGTGAGAATTTAGGCTAAGTATTCACATAAATAAAAATTTGCAAAAAAATGAATTTTTTAGTTGACGAAAATTAATATTGTGTTATAATACTAGTTGTGCAATTAATTAATACCCTATATATGTATTGTTGAGTTGAGCACAATTTGCAACAGAAGGGTGGTCAGGGAAGATATGTCAAATGTCATCGTTAAAGAAAACGAGTCTTTAGACAGTGCATTACGCAGATTTAAGAGAAACTGTGCTAAGGCAGGCATTCAGCAGGAAATTCGTAAAAGAGAACATTACGAAAAGCCTAGTGTTAGACGTAAGAAGAAGTCTGAAGCAGCAAGAAAACGTAAGTTTAACTAATTATAATTTAATGACAATGATTTAATAGTGTTAGATGTATATTTAGCACTATTGTATATGAAGTCGGTACAAGGAGTAATCTTTGTACCGACTTTTTCTATATGGTTTTAATGAAATGTATATTAACAATAACTTTAATAGTATTAAAATCTTTAACATAATTTTAAAAGTTGAATAGTAATATATATAAAGGCTTAGTCTGAATAATAAACTTAGATTAACATTGTCAAGTAAGTTTATCATTTATTTTTCATAAATAAGTGCATGTGGAAAATTTGCTTGAATACTTGCAGTCTGGGCGTTCTAAAATGAGTATATGGAGAATGCGTATGCAAAATATTGATGCTCTAAAAGACACTGTAATGGGAACACCACTTATTACAATAGTTGGAAATTCTGAAATTCATATTGAGAATTTTAAATCAATTGTTGAGTATGACTGTGATATGTTAAAAATGCTTACCAAAAAAGGGATGATTACTATTTATGGAAAATGTCTTGAAATAAAATACTATGATGATGAAGAAATAGCTGTAAAAGGGAAACTTGAGAAGATAGAATTATAATAGCATAGAAGGCGGATGGATATTTATGTTGAAACAGCAAAAGCGAATATCAACTTATGTTATTGTAAAAGTTTCTGGAAGCTCTACAGAAAGATTTCTTAATTTGTGTAGGCACAGAGGGATAAAATTTTGGGATATAACAGCAAATGAAGACGGTTTTGTCGGGAGCATTACAAGAACAGACTTTTTTAAATTAAAAGATATACGTTCAAAAACGGGCATGAAAATAAGAATATTGCAAAGAAAAGGAATACGTTTTTTATTATTTAAGTATAGAAAGCATTATTCTTTTGCAATTGGTATAATATTGGCGTGTATTATATTAAAACTGTGTAGTGTTTATATATGGGATATAGCATTTGAAGGAAATGTAGCATATACAGATAGTGTTCTGCTAAAACAGTTAAAAGACATTTCAGTAACGCCGGGACTAATGATAAAAGACATAAATTGTGATTATATCGAAAGCATTTTGCGAAGCAAGTATAATGATATAACCTGGGTATCTGCTGAGATTAGAGGAACACGACTTATAATACATATTAAAGAAAATGACAGTACAGTTACAGAAGTTGAAAATAGTACAGATGGTCGTGATATTGTTGCTACAGAAAATGGAGTTGTCACATCTATTATTACACGAAATGGAACGCCACTTGTAAAGGTAGGAGATACAGTTGAAAAGGGACAGATGTTAGTATCAGGAGTAGTGCCAGTGCATAATGATTCAGGAGATACAATAGGAAAATATTATGTAAGTTCAGATGCAGATATTTATATAAATACGACCTTGCTTTATACAGATAAGCTTGAAAAAGAGTATGAATATAAGAATTACACAGGAAGAAAGACAAAATACTTTATAATTGGTTTTGCACAAAATAACTTTGAAATAGGTTTTATGCCCGTAAAATATAACGAAGAAGATATTGTTACAGATACAAATGTGTGGAAGCTTACAGATAGCTTTTATCTGCCAATTGTTACAGGCTATAAAGATGTGCTTGAGTATGAAACGCAGCTTAAAGAATATACAAAAGAAGAAGCAGAACAACTTCTTATAAAAAAATTTAACAAGTATATTATAGATTTGTCAGAAAATAAAGTGCAAATTCTTTCAAATAGTGTTACAATAAATGAAGAGTCTGCAAGTTATTTAATGAATGGTAACATAGAGGTTAATATGCCTGCGTATGAGTATGCACAGCTTACGGATACATTGCAATTAACAGAAATAAATAATAAATAAACCATTTAATAACACGCAAATCTTTATTGCGCAAAGTAATAATTTAGTTATAAGCAGCTAGTAAAGTTAAGTGTTAATTTAGCTTAGTCATAAAAGTTTTTGCAGATAAAGAGACTTTATTTTGTTAAAAGAGGTATAAAATGAGCGTAGTTGAAACAACCTTAGAAATTCCAGCCCAGTACAGTACGGCTGTATTTGGCCCATTTGATGAATATGTTAAAAAAATAGAAAAGACATTAAAAGTAACCATAGTTTCCAGAAATTCACATATAAAAGTTATTGGAGCTAAGTCAGACATAGATAGATGTGTTAAAGTACTTACAAGCCTTTTGGAGCTTGCAAAGCGAGGTAATGATATAACAGAGCAAAATGTTGATTATGCGTTATCACTTGTATTTGAAGAAAAGGAAGAAGCTATACTTGAGATAGACTCAGATGTTATATGTAGAACTATTACAGGTAAGCCTATAAAGCCTAAGACATTAGGTCAAAAGGAATATATTGACCTTATAAGAAATAAAATGATAGTGTTTGGATTAGGCCCAGCAGGAACAGGTAAGACGTATCTTGCAATGGCAATGGCTATTACAGCCTTTAAAAATAACGAAGTTGGAAGAATTATTCTTACAAGACCTGCAATAGAAGCAGGGGAAAAGTTAGGATTTCTTCCGGGTGATTTACAGAGTAAGGTTGACCCATATTTAAGGCCATTGTATGATGCTTTGTATCAGATAATGGGAGCGGAAAGTTTTGCAGCCAATATGGAAAAAGGGCTTATTGAAGTTGCACCTTTGGCATATATGAGAGGAAGAACACTTGATAATGCGTTTATAATTCTTGATGAAGCGCAAAATACAACACCGGCACAGATGAAAATGTTCCTTACAAGAATAGGTTTTGGCTCAAAGGTAATTATAACAGGTGACTTAACTCAAAAAGATTTGCCAAAAGACGCAGTATCAGGACTTGACGTTGCACTTAAAGTACTTTCAAGAGTTGATGAGATAGGCTTTGCAAAGATGTCAAGTAAAGATGTTGTAAGACACCCACTTGTGCAAAAGATTGTCAAGGCTTATGAAGAATACGAAGAAAAAATGAGCAAAACATCCAAAAGACAAACTCGCAGAAAGACAGAGAAAAAGTCACAGTGATAAAGTTTTAACAATATAGTACTATCAATTAAGTCGCTAATTTATTGCAAGAAGCAATAAGTGAAGATTTGACAATAAGAATGGAGATATTATGACAATTAATATAGAATACGAAACAGACATAAAGTTAAATCTTGATTATGAAAAGATTATAAATGACGTTGTAAATGAAGCAATTGACTATGAAAAATGTCCTTATGAAGCAGAAGTCAATGTAATACTTACAGATAATGAAGCAATTCATCAGATTAATAATGAGTATAGGCAAGTAGATAGACCGACTGATGTGTTGTCATTTCCAATGATTAATTATAATACACCATCAGGTTTTGATGAATTAGAAGAAGATATGAATAGTAATCCACAGGATTATTTTAATCCAGAAACAGGAGAACTTGTGCTTGGTGATATTATTATTTCAGTAGAAAAAGTAATGGAGCAAGCAGCAAAATACGGTCACTCTGAAACAAGAGAACTAGCATTTCTAGTTGCACACAGTATGATGCACTTGTTTGGCTATGACCATATGGAAGCTGACGAAGCGAAGGTTATGGAGGCAAAACAAAAAGAAGTGCTAGACATTCTCAATATAACAAGATAGGGGAATTTTGATATTGAGTATGAAAAAGGGTAATAAAGCTATTGTAATGACAAGTGTTCTTTTGCTAATTGCTGTTGTATTTTTAGTATTATCTTTTCTGAAAAAGGATATGATAAATACTGCTAATATAAATAGTGACATAGAAAGTGACAATTCAATTGTATCAGACACTCAAAGTAATGACAGTATAAGTAATACAAATGATACGTCAGTTGTAAGTTATGAAGGACAAGCAAGGAGTATGCTTACGGGTGAATGGGTTGATGAAGATACTGCTAGGAGTGTTCCAGTTGCAGTTATGTATAGTAACATTTACGATGCAATGCCACAGTCATCTATAAGTTATGCTGATGTTGTATTTGAGTCACTTGTTGAAGGCGGGATAACAAGGCTTTGCTGTCTTTTTGAAAATCAGACACAGCTTGAAAAGATTGGGCCAGTAAGAAGTTGTAGAACGTATTATCTTATGTTTGCAAAAGAGTTTGAAGCAAATTATGTACATTTTGGCTATTCTGAATATGCGGAAAAATATTTAAAACAATCGAAGTTTCATTCATTAGATGGAATGGTTTATTGTAATTTTTATAGAACTGATGACAGAGTAGCACCTCATAATGCCTATACATCATGGGACGGCATTATGGAAAGTGTAAAAGAAAAAGGATATCAGACAGTTTATACATCTGACTATACATCGCCATTTACATTTAATACAGATGATAATAAAGATATAGTTATACAAAATGGTCAGGATTGTAGTGCGTTTTATGTGGGATATCCTTATAATAAGCCTTGGTTTGAGTATGATAATCAGACAAAAACTTATAAAAGATTTCAATTTGAAGCACCACAGATAGATGAACTTAATGGTCAACAACTGGCGTATAAGAATATTCTTGTAAAATATGTAGAGCCACAGTATTATGACAATGGCACGCCTAATTATAAAGTTAGTGGAACAGGAAAGGGGCTTTACATAACTGATGGAAAAGCTGTTGAAGTTACATGGGTAAAAAGGTCTGAAACAGAAGGCGCAACCAGGTATTATTATAGCAATGGAGAAGAAGTTATTTTAAATCAGGGAAAGACATATATTTGTCAAGTGGAAAGTACACAGGAGGTAAATATTACTTATGAACAATAATGAACATATTAAAAATTTGTCGGGAGTTAGTGATAAGTTCTTAATAGAATGTGCAAAAAAGGTAATGAAGAATTCATATTCTAAGTATTCAAAGTTTAAGGTTGGAGCTGCGCTTCTTACAGAAGATGGCAGAGTGTTTGACGGTTGTAATATTGAAAATGCTTCTTTCGGAGCTACAATCTGTGCTGAAAGAACGGCAGTAGTTAAAGCTATTTCAGAGGGCGCAAAAAAAATAAACCGCATTGCGATAGTATCAGATACACAAAAAACAACTCCGCCATGTGGTATATGCTTACAATTTCTTAAAGAATTTATGGACGAAAATGGCGTGATAATCCTTGAAGATGGTGATGAGATTTACAGATATACATTTAGCGAGATGTATCCAATGTCATTTTCTTTACAAGACTTTGAATAATAATATATTAGGTGGGTTATTATGCTAGAAAATAAATTAGGAATTACAGATTCTACAGAGCTTGCAAGACAAGAAGAAAAGTTAAGCAAAAAGAAAGCTATTGAAATGTTTGAAAGTGGCTTTTTAAATACACTTGATGCAGGAACATTTGAAAGCTTATCAAAGATAAATAAGTTTCTTTTTGAAGATATATATGATTTTGCAGGAGAGATTAGAAAAGTAAATATTTCTAAGGGTAATTTTCGTTTTGCTACAATTATGTATTTATCAGACGCTTTAAAAAATATTGAGAATATGCCACAAAGTAAGTTTAATCAAATAAATATCTATATTTTGTATAGAATTTTCTTATTGCTACAGCTCATAATTTTTGTTAGTGTGACAGCCATTTTTATTTATACAAATAACTAGCCAAAGTTAGTGTGAATAGACAACTTTGGCTAGTTATTTGTATAAATTTTTGTTAATGTGACCTATAGTTTTATTCTTTTATTAGATAGCCTGCCGTGTTAAGTGCCATTTCAACTTCATCAAGGATTGGTTCTGAGTAGGCGAGGACTGTGTGATAATGGACTCCTGAAGTTATTTTACATAAAGGTTCGGCATTGTCGTTTTGCATTTTTGTCTTGAATTTTGCGATATCATTTCTTGAATATATCTCAAGGGGAGCGGTGATTTTTCCATAAACAGGGTGGTCAATTGAGATATCGAGAACTTTTCCGCCTGCATCAATTATTGTGTTTAATTCGTCTTCAAATTGACTTTCATCATGGTTTACTTTGAAAATGCGTTTGCATTGAACGGGGGTGTTGATTATATAGCCTTTGTGGGTTGAGATTATATCTATATTATTAGCTCTTATAAGGGCTATGTCGTTGACAATCACTTGACGGCTGACACCGAGTTGTTTTGCTAGTTGTGTTCCTGAAAGTGGTTCATTAGAAGATGTGATTATATTTACTATACTTTTACGTCTTTCTTCGCCATTCATAAGTTTAATCCTTTCGTTTTTATTATTTTATTGTATTTCTAAAGTTGAGTAAATGCAAGAGAAAAATTTTTTTTAGGGTGTGAAGGGGATATCAGTAGTATATAAACACAAACACCAGAAAAAGAACAGTCATCTATATTTGTATGCATTCATCGAACAAGTGTGTTCGCTGGTGTCATACAAATATAGGTGGCTGTTCTTTTTAATGGTGAATTTAGTTTATATACTACTGATATCCCTATTGACGTTTTTGGCTATTCAAATAAGGGGGAAGTAAAATATGAATGTTTTGGATATTCAGATAGGGGAGCGAAACATAAATGTTGTTGGTTGTTCAAAGTGGGTTTGGTTGAGTAAATACATAAAGGTTGGTGGGGTGAGCAAACTCAAAATTGGTGGGTTAAGTAAATTTGTGATGGGGATGTATAAATTGGGGTTTTTTGAAAAGAATTATATTAATGAAATAAATAAGGTTACTGTTTACGGCTTGTGGGCGGTAATGGTGAAGGGGTTTTTTATATGAATAAAAAGGATAATATTTATAAAAGGGAAACGGATATTGATGGTAAGTATCTTGATAATATAAATCATGTTAGAAGAAATGGCTATAAGAGAAATATTCAAAAGGAAATTTTGAATAATAGAAATGTTTCTCGAAGAACAGGTATTGTGGCAACAGGGATTATAATTGGGTTTACGGCTGTTGTTATGATTTTTGTGGTGATAGGAGTTAATAGAAGAAATGTAAACAAAATACAAGATAACACGCAGTTAAACAATCAAAGTGATATGGGGCTTAATGAAAATAATAAAAATGACTATACGAAGGTAGATAATACCGAGCTTGATTCTGATAATGATGAGAAGTCACAAGACGAGCTTGAAAAGGACAAGGCTGTTAATGCAGAGATGGAAAGAAGTGAAGCTGGTATGGCAAAGAATAGTAGTAGTCAAGAGTATTTTCTTATTATAAAAGACCATAGAGTTAATATATATAGAAATCAAGATAAACAATTTTATGATTTTGCTGATATAAATATTTCAGGCTTACCCGATGAAGTAGAAAAACAGCTTGAATATGGACTAGTTATCAAAGGTGAGCAGGAATTATATGATTTTCTACAGACGTATAGCAGTTGAGAAATGTATTAATATAATGTATAATAAAATATTAGAGTAAATATTAAGCAAGTTCTCACATTACAATTACCATTAGGGATTATGTTAAAGCCTTTTAGAATTAATGGTAAAATTTAATAATGAGAATTTTTGTGTAATAGATATTGTGTAACAGACGAAAGGGTTTTATCTATGAAAAAAGATAAATATAAAAAAAATAACAAAAGTCAAGGTACGCCTGTTAATAAAAAAGGTGCAAAAATAAATAAAACGCAAATTAAATCAAATAATAAACTTTTAGAAAAAAATAAATCACATAGTACAAAAAAAGAAAAGATAAACAAGGATTATAAAGATACAAAAGAAAATAAGAAAAAAATAAATATAACAGTTAGTGATAAAGAAAATAAGCAAAGCAATATTAAATTAGTAAAAAAAGAATATAAAACAGACTGTGTAGTAATCGGTGGCGGTGCGTCTGGTATGATGGCTTCTATTGTAGCGGCAAGAGCAGGTGTAGCTGTAACAGTACTTGAGCATACAAAAAGACTTGGAAATAAGTTATTGCAAACGGGTAATGGAAAATGTAATTTTACAAATCTTGATATGTCAAAGGACAAGTTTTTAAATAATGATAAAGATTTTGTCTGGCAAGTAATTAACAAGTTTGATGTGGAAGCTGTGCTGTCATTTTTTGAAGAAATAGGTATATATCATAAGTCAAAAAATGGATACATTTATCCACATTCAGAAACAGCGGCATCGTTACAAGAAGCATTAAGGCTTGCGCTTGATAAAGAAAAAGTCACAGTGCATGAAGCTTTTGAAATAGCTAATATTGAATATAATAATGATTGTTATACTATAAAAGGTACTAAAAAAGTTGAAAATAATGATGGTGAAGTATATCAAGATTACATTATCAAGGCAAAGAGTGTAATTATAGCGACAGGTTCGTGTGCATCACCAAAGACAGGTTCTGATGGCTCTGGTTATGAGTTGGCGAAAATGTTAGGTCACACTGTAAAAACGCCACTTCCTGCCCTTGTGCAACTTATTTCTGACAATCCATTTTGCAAGACTATGTCAGGTGTTAGAAGTACTGGAAATGTCAAGTTAATTGTCGATGGAAATATCATTTCACAGGACACAGGAGAAATACAGTATACGGATTATGGAATTTCAGGAATACCAGTATTTCAGGTAAGTAGGTATGCCGTAGAAAGTGTATACAATAAAAAAGAAGTTAATGTAATAATAGATATGCTTCCTGACTTTGAATATGATAAATTATGTGAAATGGTGTTAAAGAGTGTTGAAAGTGCTAAGAATAAGACAGTTGAGCAGTTCTTTGCTGGACTTTTAAATAAAAAGTTAGTTATAGCAGTAGCAAAGACTATAGGGCTTAATAGTGATGATAAAATATGCACATTAAAAGACAAAGATATAAAAAATATGTTGAACAATTTTAAGAAATTTAATATACATATTACAGGATATAAAGATTATGCAAATGCACAAGTTTGTCAAGGCGGTGTGCCGTTAGATGAGATAGAAGTTAGTACAATGCAGTCAAAATTATCTAACCACCTTTATTTTGCAGGTGAAATAACAGATGTTGATGGAATGTGTGGCGGTTACAATCTTCAATGGGCTTGGAGTAGTGGATATCTTGCAGGAAAAAGCGCAGCGGAAAGTATATTTAATAATAGAAAATAGAAAAGTGAAAAGGAAATATAAATGTTAAGAGTTAATCAAATAAAATTAAAATATAACCATTCTGACAAAGATTTAACAAAAGTTGTTCATAAGGCTTTGAATTTGTCAAAAAATGATAATTGTGAATATAGAATTTTTAAAAAGTCAATAGATGCAAGACATAAACCAGAGATAATGGCAGTTTATAGTGTTGATATATTGAGTGTAAAACACGATGGAAAAGTTCAAGAAGAAAGCAGAGTACTTAAAAAATGCAAAAATAAAAATGTAGTACAAGTTAAAGAGTATTTGTATACATTTCCAGTTAAACGTGATGTGAATATAGAATTAAAAGAAGAAGACAGACCAGTAATAATCGGCTTTGGACCTGCTGGAATGTTTGTAGCACTTAAGCTTGCACAAGCAGGATTAAGACCTATTGTTTATGAAAGGGGTAAATGTGTTGATGAAAGAAAAATAAGTGTTGACACATTTTGGCAAGGTGGCAAGCTTGATACTGAGTGCAATGTTCAATTTGGCGAGGGTGGAGCAGGAACATTTTCTGACGGCAAGCTAAACACTATGATAAAAGACCCGACAGGGCGAATAAGAGAAGTGTTAAAAACATTTGTAGAATACGGTGCAGACAGTTCTATAATGTATATTAATAAACCGCATATTGGAACTGATGTGTTGTCAGAAGTTGTAAAAAATATTAGAAATAAGATAATAAGTCTTGGTGGCGAAGTTATATTTAACAGTCGTCTTGATGATATTGTTATACATGACGGACAGCTTCACGAGCTTGTTATACATAATGTATTAACTAATGAAAATACAACAAGAAAATGTCACAATGTATGTCTTGCAATAGGGCATAGCGCAAGAGATACATTTTATATGCTTAATAAAAGTGGTTTTGATATGCAGTCAAAGCCTTTTGCTGTTGGAATGAGATTGGAACACCCACAAGAGTTTATTGACTATAATGCTTATGCGGGCGCAAATTATAAACTCCCAGCAGCAGATTATAAAGTGACATATCAAACATCAAAGCAGCGAGGAGTGTATTCATTTTGTATGTGCCCAGGTGGATATGTTGTCAATGCTTCATCAGAAAATGAAAGAATTGCTGTAAATGGTATGAGTTATTTGGGGCGTGATGGAAAAAATGCTAACAGTGCAATAATAGTAACTGTAACAAAGGAAGATTTTGGAGATGGCATATTTGCAGGCGTGGAGTTTCAACGAAAGCTTGAGTCTTATGCTTACAGAGAAGGAAATGGTTCAATTCCCGTTCAGCTTTTAAGTGATTTTAAGCTTAACAGAATGTCAACTGGCTTTGGAAAAGTAATTCCGCAGATAAAAGGAAAATATCAATTCGGAGATATGAATAACGTATTACCAATAAGTGTGGCTGACGCAATAAAAGAAGCCGTAGGCGGTTTTGCAGAAAAAATTAAAGGCTTTGATATGGAAGATGCTGTATTTTCGGGAGTAGAAAGCCGTACATCAAGCCCAGTAAGAATATCAAGAGATGATATGTTAGAAGCCACAGTAAAAGGAGTATTTCCTTGTGGAGAAGGTGCAGGGTACGCAGGTGGAATTACATCTGCTGCAGTAGATGGAATTAAGGTGGCTGAAAAAATGGCACAAAAAATAATAGCTGACAAGATATAAAAAATATAGTAAAATATATTGTTAGTATATACAATATGAGTGTGGAGGAAAAAATGAATACTAGAGAGTTGTTAAAAGATAAAAAAAGAATTGTAATAAAGATAGGCTCATCATCACTTATGCACGAAGATACAGAAAAACTTAATCTTTTAAAGATTGAAAAGCTTGTAAGAATACTTGTTGATATAAAAAATTCTGGTAAAGAAGTTATCCTTGTGTCATCAGGGGCAATTGCTGTTGGAAAAAGTACAATCGGACTTCACAACAGACCTGATGGACTTCCAGTAAAGCAGGCGTGTGCAGCAATTGGTCAAGCAAAGCTTATGATGGTATATCAAAAGATATTTGCAGAATATAGCACAATAGCAGCGCAGGTTCTTCTTACAAAGAACACAGTTTTAAATGATGTAAGCAGAAGAAATGCAGAGAATACATTTAAAGAATTATTACAGTTAGGAGTAGTTCCTATTGTAAATGAAAATGACTCCGTTTCAACTTATGAAATTGAGCAGGTTCAGACCTTTGGTGATAACGACAGATTGTCAGCAATTGTTGCGTCTATTGTAGAAGCAGATTTGCTTATTTTACTGTCAGATATTGACGGAATGTACACTGATGACCCTAATAAAAATCCACAAGCTAAGTTTATAAAGCAAGTTGATAAAATAGATGATAAGCTTGAAAATATGGGAAAGTCAAGCTCTAGTAGTGGCGTTGGAACAGGTGGAATGTCAGCAAAGGTTGAAGCCGCAAAGATAGCAACTGCGTCAGGTGCAGATATGGTTATAACAAATGGAAATAATGTTGAAAATATTATCTCTATTATTACAGGAAAAGAAACAGGAACATTATTTTTAGGACATAAATCTGATAATTTCGATTTGATGGAATGGCTCTAAAATTAGTCATGCTTAATAAGCAAAGAGCTTTAAGGAGGGTTTAATGAATATAAAGCTTGTGACAAATATAGAAGATGGAATATATTCTCCCATTAATAGACAAGTAATGTTACAAACAGTTGATGACTCTTATCAGCTTGAGAATTATAGTGGGAAGAAGTTATACATACTTAATACTGCTACAAATGAAAGATTTGAGATACTTCCAACGTTAAAAAAATATAGTATAGCTGAGATTAATTATGCTGCTTATGAACATGATTATATAGTATTTACTTCTGCTGAATATATTAATGCCACAGATATTCGTATTATGTTTTATATGTATAATATTAATGATGAGAGTTCCAAAATAATAAAGACAATAGAAACATCAATTAACAGTTTGCAGACAGAATTAGTATTCAAGGTGTTTGTACTTGATGACAATTTTATTATATTTGAAACTGTAAAATATAATAATCCTGAAGGATTTGGTCCTGCGCTTATTAGTCGTGGGCTTGGTGAGCATGATATATGTCTTTGTAGTATTGAAGCTGAAGAAGAAATGAATATTGACAGTGGAATACTGTCAGTTTTGGGAATTGATAAGATTATACCACTTCATGGCAATATATGTGCAATTAAGCTAGGAAGTGCAATTCTTGAAGAAAAAGTGGAAGATGACCAACGTTTTGATAACAAGTATGAAGAAATAGTCGGGCTTATAAATGTAAAGCAGTTTATATCTGATATTAAGCTTAATCAAGAAAATATCTATATAGATGTATTAGATAAATGTGATGAAAATACTACATTTCCTTATATGATACAATATGGAAATGAGCTTGTATATTCAAGGGTTGATGTTAAAAAGAGAGTAGAAGAAGTAATTATATATGATTATGAAAATAAAGTAAAAAAAGTACGTCTTAACAGCGACATATCAAAAGTATCCGATTTGAGCCATACTTATATACTAGACGATATGCCTTGCGTAATTAGAAATTCAGAAGATGCTACACAGATAATTAATCTTAATACACAAAAGATTGAATTATCACTCGATTCAAAGGTGCGTATAGAATATATTCTTGGTGATTTGATAGTTACACAGCGAAGAACTGATAGAAAGCTTCTTAAAAACACATATTATATAGAGGTATTTGTTTATCCTGATATGGAGCAAGCTGTGTTTTCCTCTAAAGGAAGCTATAAGGGGTGTATAGAATATTTTGATGATTTAATAATATTTACAAATTAGTAGAAAGGAATTGGCATTTGCCAATTAAGGAGATTTGAAAAATGGTTACAGATAAGACTATACAAAGAATAAATGAATTATATAGAAAGTCTAAAGCAGAAGGGCTTACAAAGGCAGAAGCTGCTGAACAGAAGAAGCTTAGGGCAGAATATGTTGCGGCATTTAGAAATAATTTAAGGGGAACTCTTGACTCCCTTAAAATTCAAAATCCAGATGGTTCTATAATTGATGTTAAAAAAAGACATGAAGAAAAGATGAAGGCTCAAAAAGAAGCAGAGCTTAATAATGCGTTAAAGAATGGAAATTAATATTATGGATAAGAAAATGGCAAGGCAGTATGTTAAGAATATTAAGAAAAGCATGAGTGAAGAAGATGTCTTGAGTAGAAGTAAGAGTGTTATAGAGAAAATATATAAGCTTGAAGAATTTAAGGAAAATGCTAATATTTTAACATATGTTAATTATAATCAAGAAGTCGTTACAAAGGATTTTATAAATGAGTGCATTGCTTGTGGCAAAAATGTTTATGTTCCAAAGGTGTATGGAAAAGAGATGAAGTTTCATAAGATTAATTCGCTTGACGATTTAAAGCCGGGAGCTTATGGGATATTAGAGCCTGTTAATGAGTGTTCAGACGTTGATAGTGGCTTTATGGTTATGCCAGGTGTTGCATTTGATAAAAAGCTTAATAGAGCAGGGTATGGCGGTGGATATTATGACAGATACCTTGAGAAGCATACAAATATTTATAAGGCAGCAGTCTGCTTTGATTTTCAGATAGTAGATAATATACAAATGGAAGAATTTGATTTAAAACCAGATGTACTTGTAGCAGAGAGTGGGGTATATTATGGTGGAATTTAAAAAATGGTTAATTGAAAGATTTATAATAGAAAGAAAACGATTTGATAGGTCGGGTGTATATGCTTATACACAAAGAGTAATGGCATACAATTCAAATAAGATTGAAGGAAGTACATTAACACCAGAGCAAACAGCTTCGCTTTTTGACAATGGAATACTACCTGTAAATGATGACTATTACAGAGCCAAAGATGTAGAAGAAATGAACGGGCATTTTTTGATGTTTAATTATATGTTAGATACATTAGAAGATGATTTGTCGCAAGAGTTGATAAAAAGATTTCACTATGAATTAAAGTCGGGAGTTTTTGAAGATAGGGCGAATGGTTATGCGATAGGAGATTATAAAACACGACCTAATATGATAGGAATGTATAAAACAGTTGCACCAAAAGACGTAGAAGCCGAAATGGAAAAGTTGTTAGATTGGTATAACTCTCAAGAAAAAAATATAAATACACTTGCGCAATTTCATGCTAGATATGAGTCAATACACCCTTTTCAAGATGGCAATGGAAGAACGGGAAGAATGATTATTTTTAGAGAAAGTCTTAAATCAGAAAGTATTCAACCGTTTATTATATTAGATGAAAATAGGGGCGCATATATTGACGCATTAAAGGAATTTCAAGAAGAACAAAAGACAGATAAGTTAGTTGAATTAATGAAAAAAGAAGCAAGCGTTTATTATGAAGAATGTAAATACTTTATGTAAATAAAATATAATGATATTATGTTAAATTTAGTTTAAGTATTTTGATTAAAAAAGGCACGAAAGTGTCTTTTTTTTATACGATAAAATAGGGGATACCCTTAGTGTGCTGAAAGGAGTGGTACAATGACGAAAATCAACTGGAAAATTAGATTTAGAAATAAAGCTTTTGTAATAGCCTTTGTAACAGCTATAGTTGCATTACTATATCAGATTTTAGGAGTTTTAAATATAGTTCCAGCAGTCAGTAAAGATAACATTTTACAGATTGTAATGATAGTTATTAACTTACTTGTAACACTAGGAATTATTACAGACCCTACGACTTCTGGCGTTGCCGATAGTAAAGAAATACTAGAATGTGACAAGTTAAAGGACAGTGAAACGAAGAAAAATAAAGACTCAAAATAAATTATTGGAGGGCAATATGTATAAGGTAATTGATGTTTCATCGTATCAAAAAAAAGATTCTATTGATTTTGATATGATTAAAAATAGTGACGTTCATGGTGTAATAGCAAGGGCAGGATATGGAAATACAATCGCACAAAAAGACACTAACTTTGACTATTTTATTTCTAAAGCAAAACAGGCAGGACATAAAGTTGGTGCATATTGGTTTTGTTATGCCAGAAATGAAAATGAAGCCGTACAGGAAGCAAAAACATTTTACGAGATATTAAAAGGAAAAGATATTGACTATCCGGTGGTGTATGATATAGAAGGAGATACAGTGCGATATATGAAAGACAACGGAATAACTCCAACAAGAGAACTTATTAGCAATATAGCAGTAGCCTTTTGTGACACAATGCAAAATTATGGATACAATACAATGCTTTATTCAAATCGAAGCTTTTTTGAACAATACTTTGACAACAGATTAACAAAGTATCCATTGTGGATTGCGGTATATGCAGATAATCCTGACTTGCAAAAGCAGTATAAACTTAACGGCTGGGAGGTATACGGCTGGCAGTATACATCAACTTATAGCAACATTGTGGGTGCGCCGGAACACATTGATGTATCTGTTTTTTATGATGATGTTAAAGAAAGGCAAGGTGGCACAATGACAAAAAAGCAAGCACAAATATATGTTCAAACGTGTTTTACAGAATATTTAGGAAGACCAGCAGATAAAGAAGCTTTAGAGGCTTACTCTAATGCAATAATAGACCGAAGTGAAAGCGATGATTTGTCAGATGTCGATAGGACGTTGCAGGCTTCTGATGAGTATAAGAGAAACTTTATAATAAAAGCCTATAATGTACACTTAGGTCGCAATCCTGAAAGTGAAGAAACAATACAGGCAAAAATGACATATCCAAGACTTAGAGATATAATGGCAGATATATTAGAGTCGGAAGAATACAAAAATATTAATAAATAGTATTTTTTAAATAAAAATACAAAAGCCCCCAGTGTTGTAGCACTGGGGGCTTTTGTTGAAATACATCCTATGTTGTTGTTTAACTACATTGCAGATGTACATGACTTCATTGATTGTTAGTTTCAATACATCTCATGTTGTTGTTTAACAGAATAGGACAGAGACGTTATGGCGGTATTGTTTAGTTTCAATACATCTCATGTTGTTGTTTAACAAAAAAAACATTACAAGATGGCTACTACACAAAAAAGTTTCAATACATCTCATGTTGTTGTTTAACTAGAATTAATTCTGCATAACTAATTAATTCTCTTTGTTTCAATACATCTCATGTTGTTGTTTAACCCCACCCTTGTCCCAAATATAAATGTTGTAATCGCTGTTTCAATACATCTCATGTTGTTGTTTAACACGACACTTCATAATCTCTTTCACGGGTGGCAAGGTGTTTCAATACATCTCATGTTGTTGTTTAACTTCGCGTTACTTTAACAATTCCTTTCGTTGTAATACGTTTCAATACATCTCATGTTGTTGTTTAACTTAACATAAGAGAAAATAATGTAAATTATTATAAGTTTCAATACATCTCATGTTGTTGTTTAACCTACCTTGACCACCAGCTGTTTTATTATATCTACATGTTTCAATACATCTCATGTTGTTGTTTAACTCAATCGATTTGTCAAGCTGTTCTGCTGTCTTGTGGTTTCAATACATCTCATGTTGTTGTTTAACCAGCTGCAATTATGGGGTCAGGGTCTGTTGTCTCTGTTTCAATACATCTCATGTTGTTGTTTAACCAACGATTTTAAGCCATTTTTAAAAGATGGTTTTCTTTGTATGTCCCTATTCTACACTATTCTAAAAAAAATTACCAGCGATTTTTGAAAAATTAATAATTATTGTTAAAAAAGGTATAAATAGTGATATTTACTAGCTTTGCAGAAACTCTAGTAAATTTTTGCTGGTAAAATTTAATAAACTATCTAAAATATCTAGCTTATATATTAAGAAGCTATTTATATAAATAAAAATATTTTTACTATTCTTGACATATCCACCCCATTTCAGTACAATCTTAAGTTGAGTAATTAGGCAAAAACACTGTATTAAATAGTAAAATAACATTTGCAATACAGATAAAATAATACAATTAGAATGGAGATCATAATGGATAACAATAAAGATATTAAAGAACTAATACCCGAAAATTCGCTTGAAAGACAGTTATATTATATAGAAAAGTGTAAAGAGCATGTAAAGAAAATAAGTGATGAAATAGGTCGTCCATTGACTTGCTGTGTAAATACTTTCGGTTGTCAGATGAATGCGCGCGACTCAGAGAAACTTTTAGGTATTCTTATGGAAATAGGCTATCAACCTATTGAGTCAGAAGACGCAGATTTCGTATTATACAACACTTGTACAGTAAGAGAAAATGCTAATTTAAGAGTTTATGGAAGATTAGGTCACTTAAACGGAATTAAGAAAAAGCACCCACACATGATTATTGCATTATGTGGTTGTATGATGCAAGAGCCAGAAGTTGTTGAAAAGATTAAGACTTCATATAAGTTTGTAGATTTAGTATTTGGAACATTTAACGTGTTTAAGCTTGCAGAGCTTCTTGACAGCAGATGGAATTCACAAGGACAGATTATTGATATCTGGGAAGAAACAAAGGATATTATCGAAGAACTTCCAACAGAAAGAAAGTACTCCTTTAAGTCAGGCGTAAATATTATGTACGGTTGCAACAACTTCTGTACATATTGTATTGTGCCTTATGTAAGAGGTAGAGAAAAGAGCAGAGAACCACAAGAAATCATTTGTGAAATCGAAAGACTTGTAAAAGATGGTGTAAAAGAAGTTATGCTTCTTGGTCAAAATGTAAATTCTTATGGCAAGACATTAGAAGAAAAAGTAACATTTGCGCAGCTTTTACAGAGGGTAGAAAAGATTGATGGACTTGAAAGAATAAGATTTATGACACCACACCCAAAAGATTTATCTGATGAACTTATTGACGTTATGAGTAAGTCTGAAAAGATATGTAATCATGTACATTTACCATTGCAATCTGGAAGTAGTAGTCTTTTAAAGAAAATGAACCGTAACTATACAAAAGAACAGTATCTTGCACTTGTAGATAGAATTAGAGCAAAAATGCCAGATGTATCACTTACAACAGATATAATTGTAGGATTTCCGGGAGAAACAGAACAAGACTTTGAAGATACACTTGACGTAGTAAGAAAAGCAAAGTATGACAGTGCATATACATTTATCTATTCAAAAAGAACAGGAACACCAGCGGCAAAAATGGAAGACCAGATTGACGAAGCAGTTGTAAAGGAAAGATTTAATAGACTTCTTGAAACTGTAAATGAAGTGTCACACTCTATAAGTGCAAGATACACAGGAACAGTTCAAAAGGCATTAGTAGAAGCAGTAAATGACCATGATGAAAGTCTAGTTACTGGCAGACTTACAAACAATATGCTTGTGCATTTTGCAGGTGACAAGGAGCTTATTGGTCAGATAGTAGATGTAAGTCTTGACGAGTGTAAAGGCTTCTACTATATGGGAACGATGGTAACAGTATAGCCTATGCAACAGTCGATAAGGTTTTGCGCAAGCACAGACTTTGGTTCATTGTTTGCATAAATAAAATTATTGTTAATAAAAAACAAGTAAGCTCACAACTTTATAAAGTAATGGTGGGTTTACTTGGTGTTTGTTTGGTAAGAATTGTATATTATATTTATTTAATAAAATGGAGGCAAAAATGGCTGGATATTCACCAATGATGCAACATTATCTGGAAACAAAAGAACAGTATAAAGACTGTATTTTATTTTACAGGCTTGGTGATTTTTATGAAATGTTTTTTGATGATGCAATAGCTGTATCAAAGGAACTTGAACTTACACTTACAGGAAAGGACTGTGGACAAGAAGAACGTGCGCCGATGTGCGGTATTCCATTTCATGCAGCAGAAAATTATATTACAAGACTTGTGTCAAATGGTTATAAAGTAGCAATCTGTGAGCAGATGGAAGACCCTAAAAAAGCAAAGGGCATTGTAAAAAGAGAAGTAATAAAGGTTGTTACTCCATCTACTAATTTGAGTGTGCAGTCTTTAGATGAAACTAGAAATAACTACCTTTGTGGCATTGTATATCTAGGTGAAAAAATAGGTGTGTCCTTTATTGATTATACAACAGGTGATTATTTTGTAACAGAGCTTGAAAATGGTAGCGAACTTATTGACGAGCTTAATAAATTTGTACCGTCTGAGATTATAGTCAATGAATATTTTAATATGAGTGGCATAGACATTTCTTTTGTTGTAGAAAAGCTAGGGATATCAGTGTCAGCTCTTGACAATTGGTATTTTGACGAAGATACTTGCAACAATAAGTTACTTAGCCATTTTAAATTGACAACTCTTGATGGATTAGGTCTTAAAGATTATTCAGTTGGAATTATTTCAGCAGGTGCGGTTCTTTTATATCTTTATGAAACACAAAAAAACGACCTTATGCACATAACTTCCTTAGCTCCATATACAACAGGAAAATATATGCTTATCGACAGTTCTTCAAGAAGAAACTTAGAGCTTGTAGAAACTTTAAGAGAAAAGCAAAAAAGAGGTTCACTTCTTTGGGTGCTTGATAAGACAAAGACAGCGATGGGAGCTAGAACACTTCGTTCAATGCTTGAACAGCCACTTATTAATAAAGCTTCAATTGAAGATAGGTTAAATGGAATTGAAGAACTTAACAACAATGCAATTGACAGAGAAGAAATAAGAGAATATCTAAATCCAATATATGACCTTGAAAGACTTATGACTAAGATAAGTTGTAAGTCAGCTAATCCTCGTGACCTTATAGCTTTTAGAAATTCGCTTGAAATGATACCATATATTAAAAATATTATGGGAACATTTAAAAGCAATTTGTTTAAAGAAGCCTTTGAAAAAATGGATGATTTGCAGGACTTATATCAATTAGTTAATAACGCAATTGTCGATGACCCACCTATTGCAATGAGAGATGGCGGTATTATAAAAGAGGGCTATTCAGAAGAAGCAGACAAGTTAAGAAAAGCAAAGACAGAAGGTAAAGAGTGGCTTGCACAGCTTGAAGAAAGAGAAAAGCAAAATACAGGAATTAAAAACTTAAAAATTAAGTATAACAAAGTATTTGGCTATTATCTTGAGGTTACTAATTCTTTTAAAAATCTAGTTCCGGTTAATTGGGTAAGAAAGCAGACACTTACAAATGCTGAACGATACACAACAGAAGAATTAAAAAAGCTAGAAGATGTTATTCTTGGGGCAGAAGATAAGCTTTATTCTTTAGAGTATGACCTTTTTGCAGAGGTAAGAGAAATTATTGCAGGTGAAGTGTTAAGAATAAGAAACACAGCAAAAGCCATAGCAATGATAGATGTATTTTCATCATTATCTGTTGTAGCACAGCAAAATGGGTATGTGCGTCCTAAGATAAATGAAAAGGGCATAATTGATATTAAAAATGGAAGACATCCCGTAGTTGAAAAAATGATAAATAACGATATGTTTGTTGCAAATGACACATATCTTGACAATTCAGCTAACAGAGTATCTATTATTACTGGGCCTAATATGGCAGGTAAATCAACATATATGCGACAAACTGCGCTTATTGTGCTTATGGCACAAGTTGGTTCATTTGTTCCAGCTTCGTCTGCCGATGTTGGCATTGTAGATAGGATATTTACAAGAGTTGGTGCGTCAGATGATTTAGCATCTGGTCAATCTACATTTATGGTTGAGATGACAGAAGTAGCTAATATTTTAAGAAATGCAACACAAAAGAGTCTGCTTATTCTCGATGAAATTGGACGAGGAACAAGTACATTTGACGGATTAAGTATAGCTTGGGCAGTTGTTGAGTATATAGCAAATACTAAAATTCTTGGAGCAAAGACACTTTTTGCAACACATTACCACGAGCTTACTGAACTTGAAGGGACACTTGATGGTGTCAACAACTACTGTATTGCTGTTAAAGAATGTGGTGATGAAATAGTATTTCTTAGAAAAATAGTAAAGGGTGGCGCAGATAAAAGTTATGGTATTCAAGTAGCAAAACTTGCAGGCGTTCCTGATACTGTAATTGAAAGAGCTAAAAAGTTAGTAGCTGAATTAAGTGACGCAGATATTTCACAAAAGGCAAAGGATATAGCGCAGTATTCTAAGAAAAAAGAAAAAATGAATGAGCAGTATAAAAAGGTGGATGAATTAGAAGTAAAGCAAATGACACTTTTTGATACTGTTGGTAATGATGATATAATCGAAGAAATCAAAAATATTGATATTGGTAATATGACACCGATAGATGCACTTAATATGCTTTATAAGCTTCAAAGCAAGGTTAAAAATCGTTGGTAAAAAGAGGTAGCCTTTTGGGTTGGAGGGAATTATGTCAATACAAGTTTTAGATAAAAATACTATAGATAAGATTGCGGCAGGAGAGGTTATAGAAAGACCATCTTCTGTCGTTAAGGAATTAGTAGAAAATGCGATTGACGCAAAAGCCACAGCAATTACAATTGAAATAAAAGACGGTGGAATATCATTTATAAGAGTTACAGACAATGGCACAGGGATATCAAAAGAAGATATTCCACTTGCCTTTTTAAGACATTCTACAAGTAAGATAAAGTCAGTGGAAGACCTTATAAGCATTAAGTCACTTGGCTTTAGGGGTGAAGCTTTGTCAAGTATTTCATCAGTAGCGCAAGTAGAGCTTATTACTAAGACAAGTGATAACTTTACGGGCTACAGGTATGTAATTGAAGGCGGAGAAGAAAAGAGCATGGAAGAAGCTGGTGTTCCAGATGGTACGACATTTATTGTAAGAAATCTTTTTTACAATACGCCAGTGCGAAGAAAGTTCTTAAAGACAGCCACTACAGAAGCAGGCTACATTAATGCGCTGATTGAACATTTATCACTTTCCCATCCAGATGTGTCATTTCGCTTTATTAACAACAACCAAAATAAACTTCATACATCTGGAAATACTAATCTTAAAGACATAATATACAGTGTGTATGGCAGAGATATAACAAGAAATCTTATACAAGTTAGTGCTAAAACACAAGATATTCAGATAGATGGTTTTATTGGCAAGCCTATGATTTGCAGGGGCAACAGGTCTTATGAGAATTATTATATCAACGGGCGATATATAAAGAGTGGTATTATTACAAAGGCAATAGAAGAAGCCTACAAAGGTCATATAATGCCACACAATTACCCATTTACAGCACTACATTTTACAATTAATCAAGAAATTCTTGATGTAAATGTTCACCCAACGAAAATGGAGCTTAGGTTTTCAAAGAATGAATTTGTTTATAATTTTGTACTGTCTGTAATTAAAAATGCTCTTGAACAAAGAGAGTTAATTCCAGAAGTTCGTGTAAATGAGCCACCATCAGTAAAGGCTCAAAGGGGAGAATTTAATGTAAATAGCATTTTAAACAATAATGCTAATAGTTCAAGTAGTATAGATAGAACATTTAATAACTACACGAACAGTAGAAATAATTTGCCTAAAGAAAATGTAACAAATACTAGTAATTTGAACAATTCCATAAAAGAAGCTGTTTCTCATTATGGTGGTTATCAAGGAAATACTTTTAATGCAGGTCAATCAAAAGTAGATAGTAATGTGCATAAATGTTTTAATGAAAATAAAGAAAAAGAAGTTTTAGCAAGTCCATTATTAGATAACAATATAAAGAAAGATATTTCTTTAAAAAATGAAAGTGTTCAAAATGATAATAAATTTGAAAAAGAAAGACTTCCAGAGCCTTTCGAGAAAAAGCGTTCAGAACTTATGGTAAAGCAAGACGCTATAGCTATTGAACAAGCTAAACAAGCTGATATGAAAGCTACTCAAATGTCTATGTTTGAAGATAAGCTGTTAGACAAGACTAACACTATACAGTATAGAATTATAGGACAGCTTTTTGACACATATTGGCTTATAGAATTTGAAGATAAGTTTTATATGATGGACCAGCACGCAGCGCATGAAAAGGTTTTATATGAACGTTTTATGAAGCGACTTGCAAACAAGCAGATGGACAGTCAAATGATTATGCCACCGGTTATTTTAAGTGTTAATATGAGAGAACAGCAGGTGCTTGTAGAAAATATGGATATATTTAAAAGCTTGGGTTATGAGATTGAGGAGTTTGGTGGCAATGAATATAAGGTTACGGGTATGCCATCTAACTTGCCAAAGGTTGATTGCAAACAGCTTCTTATAGATATGCTTGATAATCTTGTCGATGATAGTAACAGAAATACGCCTGAGATTATTACGGAAAGAATTGCTTCTATGTCTTGTAAGGCAGCAGTTAAAGGAAATAATAGGCTTTCTATGCAGGAAGCGAAAGAGCTTATGAAAGAACTTATGGAAGCTGATAATCCTTATAATTGCCCACATGGTAGACCTACTTTGATAATGATGACAAAGTATGAGATAGAAAAGAAATTTAAAAGGATATTATAATAATATGGATAAGAAAAAACCATTAGTTATTCTTACTGGGCCTACGGCGGTTGGTAAGACGGAACTTTCGATTGAGCTTGCTAAAAGGCTTAATGGAGAGATTATAAGTGCGGACTCTATGCAGGTTTATAAGCACATGGATATTGGAACTGCTAAGGTTACGAAAGAAGAGATGGCAGGGGTTAAGCATTTTCTTGTTGATGAGCTTGAACCTGACGAAGAATTTAATGTAGTTGTATTTCAAAAAATGGCAAAGCAGGCGATTGATGACATATACAGTCGTGGTAAAGTGCCTATTATTGTAGGCGGAACGGGGTTTTATATTCAAGCAATTCTTTATGATATTGAGTTTACACCAGAAAATAATGACAGTGAACAAGATAAAGACAACAGTGGTTATAGAGAAAAGTTTGCTAAAATTGCTGATGAAAAAGGCAATATTTATCTTCACAATATGTTAAAGGAAGTTGATGAAAAGTCGGCACAAAATATTCACCCTAACAATGTAAAAAGAGTAATTCGTGCGCTTGAGTATTTTTATGATACAGGTAAGAAAATGTCTGAGCATAACGAAGAACAGCAAAAGAAAGTTTCGCCATATAATTTTGTATATTTTGTATTAAATAATGATAGAGATATTCTTTATAAAAGAATTGATATGCGTGTTGACAAGATGTTTGAGATGGGACTTGTATCAGAGGTTGAAAATTTAAGAAAACAAGGATATACTAAGGATTTAGTATCAATGCAGGGTATTGGATACAAAGAGATATTTGACTATCTTGATGGAATGTACGATGAAGAAATGGCAAGATATATTATAAAGCGTGATACAAGACATTTTGCAAAAAGACAGCTTACTTGGTTTAAGCGAGAGTCTGATGTGTGTTGGTTAAATTACAAAGATTATGATAATTCAAAAGAAAAGATATTGACAGCAATGGTTGATATTATAACAAAAAAATGGAATAGCTAAAGAATATTAATTAGAATACAAGAAAGGATTGTGATTTATGGAAACAAAAGCTATTAAAGAAATGTATTGTAATATGGGAATTTCAGAACAGATATATGATTTTTCTGAAAATATACTTAAAGGTCTTAAAGAAAGATTTGAAAAGATTGATGAAAATGCAGAATATAATCAAATGAAAGTTTTACAAGCTATGCAAAAAAATAAGGTGGCAGAAATGCACCTTTCTGGTACTACAGGCTATGGTTATAATGATGAAGGCAGAGATACTTTAGAACAGGTGTATGCTGACCTTTTTAAGACAGAAGCAGCACTTGTAAGACCACAGATTATGTGTGGAACACATGCTCTTAATATAGCGCTTTCTGCTAACTTAAGACCGGGTGATGAACTTTTGTCACCAGTTGGAAAGCCTTATGATACTATGGACGAGATTATTGGTATAAGACCATCGAAAGGAAGTCTTGCCGAATATGGCATAACTTACAAGCAAGTTGATTTATTAGAAGATGGAAGCTTTGATTTTGAAAATATTAAAAAGGCAATTAATGAAAAAACTAAGCTTGTAACTATACAACGTTCAAAAGGATATGCTTCAAGACCTACACTTTCAGTAGAAAGAATAGGTGAGTTAATATCATTTATTAAAGGAATAAAACCAGAAGTAATATGTATGGTTGATAACTGCTATGGTGAATTTGTTGAACTTATAGAGCCATCAGAGGTTGGAGCAGATATGATAGTAGGTTCACTTATTAAAAATCCGGGTGGTGGACTTGCACCTTGTGGCGGATACATAGCAGGTACTAAGGAATGTATTGAACAGGCAGCATTTAGACTTTCTTCTCCGGGACTTGGAAAAGAAGTGGGTGCAACACTTGGCGTAAATCAGTCGTTTTATCAAGGACTTTTCCTTGCACCAACAGTAGTAGCTGGTGCATTAAAGGGTGCTATATTTGCAGCAAATGCTTATGAAAAGCTTGGATTTAAGGTTATTCCTAACAGTACAGAAAGTAGGCATGATATAATTCAAGCTGTCGAGCTTAATACACCAGAAGGGCTTATTGCATTTTGCAAGGGAATACAGTCAGCAGCTCCTGTTGATAGCTTTGTAACTCCTGAACCATGGGCAATGCCAGGATACGATGCAGATGTAATAATGGCAGCAGGCGCATTTGTGCAAGGCTCGTCAATTGAATTAAGTGCGGATGGCCCACTTAAACCACCATATTCAGTATATTTTCAAGGTGGACTTACATGGTATCATGCAAGACTTGGAATAATGATGAGTATGCAAAAAATGTACGAAAAAGGTTTAATTAATATTCAATAAAAAATAATAATTATTTGTATACAATAAAAGAAAGTTATGATATAATTTAAGTTGGTTCAATTTGTAAATATAATTAATATATTTGTATTGTATTAAAGCTCTTATTGATATTTATTATCATTAAGCTTAAATAAAATATTTTGAACTTTGTAACTTGAATATTAGTGGCATAGTAGCAAGTTGTAATATATATTTACGATTGAATTTTCCATTTGTCCGGAAAGGACACTATGATTATTAATCAAAACAGTTGTATATGTAATGACGGAGATAGCAATTTCCTAAGACCTTATGAAAAGTGCATGAAGTTTGGTGCAGAGGCATTGTCTAATATAGAGCTTCTAGCTGTTATATTAAGGGTTGGAACTAATGGAATGAATTCAACACAGCTTGCAGAAAAAATTCTTAATACAGCTCAAACAGGTGATGGACTTGTAGGGCTTACAAGCCTTACGATTAATCAGCTTATGAAGATTAAAGGAGTTGGGTCTGTAAAAGCAATTCAGATAAAGTGTATATGTGAATTGTCAAGGCGAATGTCAAAACAAAGAGCCGCAGTAAGACTTGATTTTTCATCTCCAGAGGCAATAGCTAACTATTATATGGAAGATTTACGCCATCTTAACAAGGAACATATGGTTCTTGTTATGCTTGATAGTAAGTGTAAAATGATACGAGATTGTGTAATTTCAATTGGAACAGTCAATGCTTCTCTTATAACACCAAGAGAAGTTTTTTCAGAGGCATTAAAGTTTGAAGCAGTAGGAATTGTTCTTCTACACAATCATCCGAGTGGTGATGCTACACCTAGTAGAAATGACGTAGCTGTTACAAGAAGAATTGCACAAGCAGGAAGTTTGTTAGGAATTGACCTAATAGACCATATTGTAATAGGCGATAATTCGTATACAAGTTTAAAAGAAAAAGAGTTTATGTAATTGAAAGGAGCCTTTAGAAATGGCACAGAATATTTACGGAGTAGATATTGGTACAAGCAACTTAAAGATGTGTTGCAATGAAAAGGGAAGAATACTTAATGAAAAGAACATAATAGCAATAGCTAATAAGAAAGAAATGCTTGCATTTGGTGATGAAGCATACGATATGTATGAAAAAGCACCAGAAAATATTGAAGTATCATTTCCTGTTAAGTTTGGTGTGATTGCAGACATAGAAAATATGCAGACACTTCTTGTAAGTTTCTTTAATAAGATTAATGATGATAAGAAGTTTTCAGGTAATACAGACTTTTATATAGCAGTACCAACAGATGTAACAGAAGTTGAAAAAAGAGCTTTTTATGAACTTGTAGCAGATTCAAAAGTAAAAGCTAAGAATATTTATATTGTTGATAAGCCAGTAGCAGATGCTATTGGAGCAGGACTTGATGTAACTAAGTCTAAGGGTATTATGGTAGTTAATATCGGTGCAGAAACAACAGAAATTTCAGTTATTTCGCTTGGTGGTATCGTAATTAGCAAGTCTATCAAGATTGGTGGTAATAAGCTTGATGATAGTATTATAAGTATAATCAGAAAAGAATATAATCTTGTTATTGGAAGCAAGACAGCAGAAGGACTTAAAAAAGAACTCGGAAGTGCTGTAAAAGCAGAAGAAAAGTTTGCTCCAGGTTTTGGTAGAAATGTTCTTTCAGGACTTCCAGTAAGTGTTCAGATATCTTCTGATGTTATATATTCAGCAATAGTTGACCCACTTCATTCAATTATGGACTCAATTAAGGTTATATTAGAAAGAACTCCACCAGAACTTGCAGCAGATATTATAAAAGATGGTATTTATGTTACAGGTGGAACATCTAATATTAGCAATCTTCAGCAGTTTATCAATAAAGAAACTAATCTTAATGTTAATATAGTTGAAAATCCAGCAGAGAGTGTTGTAAGAGGTCTTATTGATGTTGTTAATAAGCCAGAATTTTCAAAGATACCATACACTCCACAGGACAAAAAATATGAATAGGATTTGGTAAAATGAAAAAAAAGTTATCATCTTTTCTGAGTACTAAGGTCATTCTTATTGTATTGGCATTTTTGTGCATGGTATTTATTGGTGTGAGCTTTTTTACAGACAGGCTTACAACTCCTCTTAGAAATGCTATTTCTACAGTAGTTATTCCTGTTCAGAAGGGTATGAATTATATTGGTTTGATGGTTGCAGACAAGTATGATACTCTTCAGGAGATAAGTACAGTATTAGAGGAAAATGACAAGTTAAAGACTCAGGTAGACTCTCTTACAGAAGAGAATAATCAGTTAAAACAGGATACTTATGAGCTTGCTAGACTTAGAAGCCTTTATGAACTTGATGAAAAATATCCTGAATATGCAAAAGTTGGAGCAAGAGTAATCGCTTCACCTACAAATAACTGGTATAATACTTTTACTGTAGATAAAGGCAGTAATGATGGAATAGAAGTAGATATGAATGTTATGGCTGATGGTGGTCTTGTAGGTATTGTTACAGAAGTTGGTAATAATTGGGCAACAGTAAAGTCAGTAATTGAAGATGGAAGTTATGTAAGTGGGATGTTAATAGAAACTGGAGATACTTGTTCTGTAAAGGGCGATATACAGCTTATGGATACTGGTTTAATAAAGCTACAATACTTTAAGAAGGATGTTGTTGTCAAAAATGGTGATAAGATAGTTACATCTAACATTAGTGATAAATACCTTCCTGGTATTTTAATAGGATATGCAAAGGATGTTGACACCGATTCTAATAATCTTACACAATCAGGCTATCTAGTTCCTGCTGTGGATTTTGAACATTTGCAGGAAGTATTAATAATAAAACAGAAAAAGACAATGGAATAAAACATACTCTTTGCATTATATTTTTTAGAAAGGTGCGTTAGGCTGGAATGAAAAGGAAAATTGGAGAAATACTTTTGATATTATTTTTCTATATTATACAGGTAACACTCGGAAGAGTTATTTCTATAGGTGGTATAAAGCCTAATCTGTTAATGATACTTCCTGTACTTTTTGGTTTCTTAAATGGAAGCAAAGAGGGAATGTTTATGGGATTTTTTGCAGGTTTTATGTATGATTTATTCTTTTCAGATTTATTAGGCTTTGCGTCACTTGTCTTTGTATTCGCAGGATATTTTGCTGGATTATTCTATCAGAAATATGAAGAAACAGAGCTGCTTATTCCTCTTGCATTGCTTTTAATATCTGATTTTTGCTTTGAATTTATGTCATATATTGGCAATTTTCTGTTACATAACAGACTTGATGTAATGTATTTTATATCAAGATTTATTTTGCCAGAAGTTGTATACACACTGTTTATGGCTGTTATATTATATAAACCAATTGCATTTATTAATGGCAAGTTAGACAGTAGAAGAAAAAGGAGAATGAGTGAATTTGATTAGAGAATTATTTGATTATTTATTGAGTTTACTAAAGTCAAGAATTGTACCATTAGTAGCTGTGTTTATAGTGCTATTTTCGGTTATAATTAATCGTGTATTTTCACTTCAGATAGTAAATGGAGAATCTTATGTTCAAGATTTGACATCAACAGTTCAAAAGACAACAAGTGTAGCAGCAACAAGGGGCAGAATATATGATAGAAATGGCGTTCTTTTAGCATACAATGATTTGGCATTTTCAGTTAAAATAAGTGATAGTGGAACATATAAAGATAATGCAGAAAAAAATCAAAAATTAAATCATGCAATTGACAAAACTCTTGAGATTATAGAGTCTAAAGGCGATAAATTTACTAATGATTTACCAATTGAAGCATCAACAGATGGTGGCTATGATTTTACAATAGCAGGAAACACGCTTTTAAGATTTAAAAGAGATATATATGGAACAAAGTCTATAAATGAATTGACAGATGAACAAAAACAAGCTTCTGCTAATGAAATGATGACATATCTGTGTGATAGATATGAGATTAATGCTAATCAATTTTCTACATCACATCTTCTTGAGATAATTAATCTTAGAAGATATATGTCAGCTAATTCATATAACAGATATATAACATTTGTAATAGCAAATGAAGTATCTGACGAAACAGTGGCGGCTATCCTTGAAAATTCTGATGAACTTATAGGTGTTACTGTAGAAGAACAGTATATAAGAAGATACGTTGATAGTGTATATTGTTCCCAGATATTAGGATATACAGGAACAGTATCAGCAAGTGAACTTGAAAGTCTTCAAACTGATGATGATTCTTACGAAGCTAATGATATTGTAGGTAAAACAGGTATTGAAAAGGCACTTGAAAATGAACTTGCAGGAGAAAAAGGTTCAAAGACTGTATATGTTGATACAGTAGGACGAATTACAGAAGTACTTGATGAAACTGACTCAAAAGCTGGTAATGATGTATATCTTACAATAGATGTTAATCTTCAGAAGAAAATATATAATGCAATTGAAGATGAAATTGTACAGTTATTGCTTAAGTATTTTGTACCAGAAGGTTCATCTAAGTATGTTATGGAGTCGGGTAACTCAACAGCAACTGTTTATATTCCTATGAATGAAGCATATTTTGCATTGATAGATAATAACATTGTGTCAATGGACGAGATTGCTTCGGGAAAGACAGCCAATGAACAAAATATATATAATGCTTTTTTAAGTAAGAAAGCTACAGTTCTTGATTGGCTTAGAACAGAGCTTACAGACACACCTACAGCTTATAATAGATTATCTGATGAAGATAGGAACTATGTATGGTATGTCTATGAAATGCTTACAAATCAGTCAGTGCTTAATAAAGACAGTATTGATACAAGCGATGAGATATATATAGACTGGGTAGACGGTAAGTCTAGAACTCTTGAAGAATTTTTAAAACATGCTATATCACAGAATTGGATTGATATGACAATTCTTACAGAACAGCAATACTCAAGTCTTGAGGAGTCATATAATCTTTTGCTTGATTATATTATTGGTGAGCTTGACACAGATGATAGCTTCTATAAGAAGTTATATGATTATATGCTACAGAATGGAAATATTTCTGGAAGTCAAGTATGTATGTTGTTATTTGAACAGGGCGTACTTGATGATGACTCACAATATCAAGCACTTAGTAGTGGAGCAATATCAGCTTATGGCTTCATGTTAAATGCTGTAACAACAAAGACAATTACACCAGCGCAACTTGCACTTAAGCCTTGTTCTGGTTCATGTGTTATTACAGACCCTAACAACGGAGATATACTTGCACTTGTAAGTTATCCAAGTTATGACAACAACAAAATGTCAGGGTCAGTTGATGCTGACTATTATAGACAATTAAGTAATGACAAGTCTAAACCATTATTAAACTGGGCAACACAGGCACAGTCAGCACCGGGTTCAATCTTTAAGGCTTGTACTTCAATTGCAGGACTTGATACAGGAGTAATAGGACCGGGAACAGGTTTTTATTGTTCGGGTTCATTTGATAAAGTCGACCCAGCACCAAGATGTTGGAGATTATATGGTCATGGAACAGAAACAGTTACAACTGCTTTAAGAGATTCTTGTAATGTATTTTTCTATAATGTTGGTTGGAATCTTGCTTGTAGCAAAGACGGTACTTACAACAGTACTTATGGAACTTCAATAATGCAAAAGTATGCTGAAGAATTAGGTCTTGCAACAAAGGCTGGTATCGAGATAGACGAAAAAGCACCACATGCTTCAACAGTAAGTGCAATACAGTCAGCTATTGGACAGGGAACACATCAGTATAGCTGTCTTAACCTTGCAAGATATGCAACAACAATTGCTAATTCGGGTACTTGTTATAATCTTACACTTGTAGATAAGATTACAGACCCAGAAGGAGAGCTTGTAAGAGAGAATTCAGCAGAAGTAAATAATATAGTTGATGTAAGCTCAACAGCATGGAGTATGGTTCATACAGGTATGCAGATGGCAGGTCAGACTTATACTAAGTTAAATCAGCTTGGATATAAAGTTGCAGCAAAGACAGGTACAGCGCAGGAAAAAACAACAGAACCTGACCATGCTACAATTGTAAGTTATGCACCATATGATGACCCACAAGTAGCAGTAGCAGTAGCAATGCCTAATGGTTATTCTTCATCAAGTGCTATAGAAGTAGCCGCAGAAGTATACAAGATATACTACGGAGCAGATGAAGCTGAAAATGATAAAAATTAATAAAATATTGATTTACTTATAAATTAATATGCTTTATATTTAATGTAACAAAGGTTTGAAAATATTATTTATATAAATATTTTTGAACCTTTGACTATAGTTAAGGTATTAGAACTCTATAGCGGAATGAGGTGAAAAGGTTGGAAAGTTCAGTTGTTATCAAAGGAACAAAACATGGGATAACAGTTGTATTAAATGAAAGTGCTTCATATGAGAATTTAAAACAACAGATAAGAGATAAGTTTATTGCATCGTCTAAATTTTTTGGAAATGCAGCAATGGCATTAGGATTTGAAGGCAGAAATCTTACTTTTGAACAACAAAAGGAAATTGCAGATATAATTTCAGATGTATCACAGCTTAATATTGTGTGTTTAGTAGATGATGACAAAGAAAGAGAAATAAGATATGAAGAAGCTGTAAAAAAAGCGCTTGAGTCACAATTAGCAAAAATAAAAGAAAAGACGTTAGCTTCAAATAATAAAGAACAAAATAACAATTGTTTAAATAATACATTAAAAGAAGGACAGTTCTACAAAGGTACACTTCGCTCAGGTCAAGTATTTGAGGCAGAGAGTAGTATTGTTATACTTGGTGATGTTAATCCTGGTGGAAGGGTAATTGCTAAAGGTAACATAATTGTATTAGGAAGTCTTAAAGGCAATGCTTTTGCAGGTGGAGATGGCAATGAAAATGCTTTTGTTGTAGCTCTTGATATGGACCCAATGCAGATTAGAATAGGTGATGTAATAGCAAGGAGTTCAGATAGTGAGCCTAGAAAGAAGCTAAAAGTATCAAAAACTATTCAGCCTAAGATAGCATTTGTAGATAATGGTAATATATATATAGAAAACTTAGAACAAAGTGTTATTGATGATATAAGACTTAATTAAACACAGAGATATTTTTTTATAGGACAGTAAATGACAAGATATTTACTTGACATAAGTGTAATATATACAAGGGTGAATTTTTTATATACATTTTACAAAAAAATATTGATTTAATTGTCAAAAAAACGCATAATTATTTTAAGCTGTAATGTGCAAATAAAATTTAGATAAGTGTTTCAGGAGGAAAGAAAATGAGTGAAGTAATTGTTGTTACATCCGGAAAAGGTGGAGTTGGAAAGACAACTACAACAGCAAACATAGGTACAGGTCTTGCAAAGCTTGGAAAGAGTGTAGTAATGATTGACACGGACACAGGGTTAAGAAATCTTGATGTTGTATTAGGATTAGAAAATAGAATTGTATACAATCTTGTAGACGTTGTTGAAGGTAATTGTAGAATAAAGCAGGCATTAATTGCAGATAAAAGATGCCCTAAGTTATATTTACTTCCAACAGCTCAGACAAGAGATAAGTCAGCAGTTACACCAGAACAGATGAGAAAGGTTATAGATGAGCTTAAGACAGACCCAGATGGCTATGATTACATAATACTTGACTGTCCTGCTGGAATTGAACAAGGATTTCAGAATGCAATAGCAGCGGCTGATAGAGCTTTAGTTGTTACAACACCAGAAGTATCAGCAATAAGAGATGCAGATAGAATAGTTGGTCTTTTAGATGCTAACGGATTAAAAGACCATGAAGACCTTATTGTCAACAGAATAAGAATGGATATGGTAAATAGAGGCGATATGATGTCTATTGAAGATGTAAATGATATTTTACAGCTCAATGTAATTGGAGCAATTCCTGATGATGAAAGAATTGTTGTTGCAACTAATAAAGGACAACCATTAGTAGGAGATGATAGCCTCGCTGGACAAGCATATATGAATATTTGCAAGAGAATTCTTGGTGAGGAAGTTCCATTTCTTGACTTGAATGGTAAAGGTAGCTTTTTCAAAAAATTGTCTACATTATTTAAAAGTGATAAAAGATAATGTAAGATTTGCATAAAATGGCGTATTTTTACGCAAGAATGGAGAAAAAATGGGCTTGATGGATATATTTAAGAAAAAAGGCTCTAGCGATGTGGCAAAAGACAGACTAAAACTCTTATTAGTTTCGGACAGAGCTAATTGTTCTCCCGAAGTAATGGAGATGATAAAAAATGATATTATTCAAGTTATATCAAAATATATGGTTATAGATGCAGATGGACTGGATATTCAAATTACATCAACAGAGTCAGAAACTGACAATGGTACAGTGCCAGCATTATATGCAAATATTCCTATTAAAAACCTTAGAAATAGTGATAAATAATATACATAGGCAGATGGGATAATAATAGCCAAAAAGGAATTAATACTTAGTAGTCTGCACAGAAATGGAGATAGAGATGTTTAAGAAATATAAACTGCGTTCATACAATCTAAGACTTGTGATATTAGTGATTGTAACTTCATGTTATGGTATAGCAGTTATTAATAGTGCTGATTCAAGCTTCACAATAAAGCAATGCTTGGGTATGGGCCTTTCACTTGTTCTTATGTTATTTATATCATTTGTTGACTATAATTGGTTATTGAACTTTTATTGGCTCTTTTATTTTATTAATGTTATATTGCTTGTGCTTGTTAAAGCAATTGGTGTTTCAGTAAATGGTGCTCAAAGATGGATAAGATTAGGAGGATTTCAGCTTCAGCCCTCAGAATTATCAAAAGTCATAATGATAATATTTACGGCAAAAGTTGTTTCAATGTATAAAAAGGAGATTAATAATCTCAAGTTTTTAGCAGTTCTAGGAATTGTTCTTATTATTCCACTTGCACTTATTGAGATGGAGCCAGACTTGTCAACTACAATTCTTATTACTTTGGTTCTTCTTACTATAATATTCTGTGCTGGTCTTAGTTATAAGATAATTGGAATTGCATTGTTAATTGTAGTTCCTTTAGCTACGGCAGGGATAATATATGTAAGTAATCCTAATCAGACTTTACTTGAAGATTACCAAAGAAACAGAATTATGGCATTTATTGACCCAGAAAATTATGGCGATGGAACATATCAGCAGGATAAGGCAGTACAAGCAATAGGTTCAGGACAGCTTACAGGAAAAGGGCTTAACAATGATGACCCATCATCTTTAAAGAATGCTAATTATATAGCAGAGGCGCAGACTGACTTTATTTTTGCCGTAGTAGGCGAAGAACTTGGTTTTATTGGCTGTTGTGCAACAATATTGCTTTTAGCATGGATTGTTATTGAATGTATTATAGCTGCAGTTAAAGCAAAGGATTTTGCAGGACGGCTTTTATGTTGTGGAGTGGCAGGGTATATAGCATTTCAGAGTTGTCTTAATATAGGGGTTGTAACAAGATTACTTCCTAATACAGGACTTCCGCTTCCGTTTTTTAGTTATGGTTTAACATCACTTCTTACATTATATATTACAATGGGAATAGTGTTAAATGTATCACTTCAACGTAATGTTGAAAGAGATGATGAAATATTTGCAGACGACTTTAGAGGATAATAATTACAGGAGGGTACTTATGAACATTGGTTTAATTGCACATGAATCAAAGAAAAAATTAATGCAGAATTTTTGTATAGCATACAGAGGGATTTTAAATAAAAATCAATTATTTGCAACAGGTACGACAGGACGACTTATTGAAGAGGTTACTAACCTGTCAATTCATAAGTTTCTTGCAGGACATCTTGGTGGTGACCAGCAACTTTGTGCTCAGATTGAACATAATCAGATTGATTTGGTTATATTTTTAAGAGAAGTAGAAAACCCTCTTGCACATGAGTCTAATTCAGATAATATATGTAATCTTTGTGATATGTATAATATTCCATTAGCTACTAATCTTGCAACCGCAGAGCTTCTTATAAAGTCTTTAGAACGTGGCGATATGGAATGGAGAGAAATATATCAATAATTTTAAGATTGTCAAGTAGGCACACAAATTTATTGTATAAAACAGTAAGATGAGTCTGTTCTATTTAGTTGATATTAATATATTATTCATCTTGTTAATATAAAAGGTTGTTGCATTAAGGAAATTATTGTTTGTATATAATTTTTGTATTATAACAATATATATAATGTATTTATTAATGCAACAGCCCTTATTTTATATTATAAATAGCAAAGTTAATTGTGAATATCTGCTGCATAAATAAAATTGCAAAGTTATTTTGATAAATTAGCTATAAAAGATAATATTAGTTTGATTGCACAATTTCAAAAGCCTTGACAAAGTGCATTTGCCTGTGTTTTTGAAATTGTACACTCATCAAGTTATTATATGGTTACATTGCAGAACTATGGCTCATATCGCTTATTCTTCCATATGCACTAAAAAGATAAAGACCACATAAACCAACAACTGCATATATTATTCGGCTAATCCATGACATTGAGCCAAAAAGGAATGAAACAAGATTGAAATTAAAAAAACCAATCAGACCCCAGTTGACAGCGCCGATAATAACAATTGTTAATGCTGTATAATCAAAACCTTTTGAATTCATTTTTAGCACCTCCTAATGAATTTACATTTATAGTGTTTACAGATAATACAAAAATATTTTGGAAGATTTTGTAAATGCTTGTTTATAGTAAGGTTAAGTGGTAATATATTATAGTTAGTTAGAAATTCAGATTATTCGGAGGAAACGATGGCTGAAAGAAATAGCAGAAAAGTTATTAAATACAGAAGAAAACCAAAGTCAGTACTTATTATAGCTTGTGCTGTACTTGTATATACTATAAGTTTTGTAGTCATGTATTTGTCAAAATCAAAAATACGTTCTTATGAAGTTGAGGTTGGAAATTTGACAGCTAATGCAACTTTTACAGGAATAGCATTAAGGTCAGAAAAGGTCTGCAATTCAGAGTATTCAGGTAATATTAATTATTATCAAAGAGAAGGAAGTCGTGTTAAAAACGGTGATACGTTATATACTGTAGATGAAACTGGACGAGTTGCCGAAATATTATCACAATATTCAAAAGCAGACGAGAACTCACTTTCTAAGTCAAGTCTTGCTTTAATTAAGACAACTTTGAATAATTTTAAGACAAGTTATGATGGAAGTAATTTTGGCAATGTATATGATATGAAGACAGATTTAAATTCAACTATATTAGAGTCTATGAACCAAAATATCATTAATAACATGGAGTCAATAATTCAAAGTACTGGAAGTGGTAATCTTTTTAGAACTATTAATGCTACAGAAGGTGGAATTGTTGTATATGCTGTAGACGGTTACGAAAGTAAAAGTGAGAGCGATATAAATTCTTCCTCTTTTGACAAGAAGTCGTATGCAAAGAACAATCTAAAATCAGATGAGCTTATTGTATCTGGTAATCCAGCATATAAGCTTATTACAAGTGAGAATTGGAATGTATACATTCCTTTAACTGATGATGATATTAAGGAGAATGATTTAAGCTCTAAAAATACTATTACAATAAAGTTTAAAAAAGATGGAATTACAACACAAGGAAAGTTTTCTATAATTACAAATAACGGCAATACTTATGGTAAGATAAGTCTTGACAAATATGTAATAAGATATGCAACAGAAAGATTACTTGATATAGAAATTGTATCAACAGGAAAGACAGGACTTAAAATTCCAATAAGCGCACTTACAGATAGTGAATTTTACACAGTTCCAGTTGAATATCTTACAACAGGCCCTAATAAGGAAATTGGGTTTATGTGTGAAAGTTACGATGATAATAAACAGGTTGTAAGTAAATTTATTGAAGAAGAAGTATATAAAAAAACAGATACATTATGCTATATAAGAAAAAGTGATTTTAATGTATCAGATGTAATAACAATGCCAGATGATGTGAGTAAACGATATATAGTTGGTACTGTAGAAAAATTAAAAGGTGTTTATTGTATTAATACAGGCTATACAGTGTTTAGAGTTGTAGATATAATTGAACAAAATAATGAGTACTGTGTTGTTAAGAAAGATACAACGCATGGTGTTTCAGTATATGACCATATTATTCTTGATGCTGAAAAGTATTCTGAAAACCAGATGATATATTAGTAATAAATAAAATATAACTATAAAATCATAAAAGTGAGGTACGTTATTATGCTTAAGGAAAATATAGAAGCTGTAAGAAAAAATATTGAAAAGGCATGTGAAAAATCAGGAAGAAATCCTAAAGATGTCTTATTATTACCAGTAAGTAAGACAAAGCCAGTTGAGATGATACAGGAGTTGTATGACTTGGGCATAAGAAGTTTTGGTGAGAATTATGTTCAGGAGCTTTGTGATAAAGTTGACAAGCTGAGTGATGATATTAACTGGCATATGATTGGACATTTACAAAGAAACAAAGTTAAGTATATTGTAGGAAAAGTTGCAATGATACATTCAGTAGATTCAATAAGACTTGCAGAAGCTATAAGTAAAGAGGCGGTAAAGAAAGATGTAACTGTAGATATTCTTATTGAAGTCAATGTTGGAATGGAAGAAAATAAGTTCGGAATAACTGTAGAAAGTGCTTATGAAGACATTAAAGAAATGGCAAAATTACCTAACATAGCAATAAAAGGACTTATGACAAGTGCGCCATTCGTTGAAAATTCAGAAGATAATCGTAAATATTTTAGACAATTAAAGCAATTATCTGTTGACATACAGTCAAAAAACATTGATAATGTTGATATGGGTATTTTGTCAATGGGTATGACAAACGATTATATAGTAGCTATTGAGGAAGGCGCTACTATTGTGAGAGTGGGGACAGCTATTTTTGGAGCCCGAAATTATAATATATAATTAGGAGATTAAAATGAGTATTATTGATGGTGTAAAAAACGTTTTTAAGTTTAATTATGATGATGACTACGAATACGACGATGACTATGATGATGAGTATGATGACGAATACGATGATGATGATAAGTCATATTCAAAGAAGAAACCGTTTCAGAGTGGCAAAAAATACAAAGAAGATGACTTAGACTTAGATGACTATGGTAAATCATCAGAAAAGACCCGTAAGGGCAAGGTAGTACCTATTAAAACAGGAGGACATAGAGGTTTGGAAGTTGTTGTTATTCGCCCCGAGTCTATGGAAGATGCCAGTGAAATAACAGATACGTTATTAACAGGCAAAGCAGTTGTGCTTAATCTTGAAGGTATTCAAGTAGATGTAGCACAAAGATTAATAGATTATTCGGCAGGTTCATGTTATGCTATGCGAGGTAACTTACAAAAGATTACTAATTACATATTTTTAGTGACACCACCTAACGTTGATATTTCAGGAGATATTCCTGAGCTTGTAGCAGGTGGTATAGACCTTGCAGCTTTTAGCAAGACAGAACAAAAGCTTTAATACTATTTATTTTTAATAGTATTATTTTAGTTAAGTACTTGATTGCCACCTGTGATTGCAGATTTGCACACAGGTGGCAACATTTGAGTTTACGCAAACAACGAGCCAAAGTATGTTTCTGCATAAGTTCCATAATTAGATATTTATTGATATTATAAGTAAATATAAAAGCAGATTGAAATATCAGCTTCATAACAAAGAAAGGAGAGGCTACAAGTATTCTTTGTAGTAAAATATTATGTCAGAATTAATTACAGTTCATTATGATGAAAGACCTATATATGATATTGTTATAGAAAGAGATTTTTATAAACTTTCACAAAAAGTATCACAATTGGCAATAAGTGGAAGAAAGCTTTGTATAGTAACAGATAGCAATGTTGGAAAGCTTTATGCTGATAGTGTGAAGGAAGAACTTGAAAAAACAGGTAATACAGTATATGTCTTTACATTTGAAGCAGGAGAGCAGAATAAGAACCTTAATACAGTAGAAGATGTATATGAATTTCTTATAAACAATAAGTTTGACAGAAAAGATATGTTAGTTGCACTTGGTGGAGGTGTAGTTGGTGACCTTACAGGCTTTACAGCAGCAACATATCTTCGTGGTATTGATTTTATTCAGATACCAACATCACTTCTTGCACAAGTGGATTCAAGTATCGGTGGAAAGACAGGTGTTGATTTTAGAGCTTATAAAAATATGGTTGGAGCATTTCATCAGCCACGTCTTGTATATATGAATATTTCAGTGCTTAATAGTCTTAGTGATAGATTATTCAACTCTGGTTTTGGAGAGATAATAAAGCATGGCTTCATAAAAGACAGTGAATATTACAATTGGCTTGTTGACAATAGCGAACGTATAAAAACAAGAGATTATAATGCTTTAGAGCAAATGATTGCTGTAAGCTGTAACATTAAGCGCAAAGTTGTTGAATTAGACCCTACAGAAAAAGGCGATAGAGCATTGCTTAATTTTGGACATACACTAGGTCATGCCATAGAGAAGCTTAAAAACTTTGAATTATATCATGGAGAGTGTGTTGTACTTGGAATGATTGCCGCCCTTGATATATCAAGAAAAAGACATCTTATCAGTGATGAAGAATTTGACAAGGCGATTGATACATTTAAAAAATATGATTTCCCTACAACGGTGACAGGAATTGATATCGAAGATGTAATAAAAGTTTCAAAGAATGACAAGAAAATGGACGCAGGTAAGATTAAGTTTATTTTACTTGGTAAGATTGGTACAGCTTATATTGATAAGACTGTGACAGACGATGAAATGAGAGAAGCATTGAAGCTTGTAGTAAAGTAATAGGGGGATATAATGCAAAAAAAACGCATAAGTTCAATTATTATATACCTTGTTGGTGTAGTTGTGCTTACATTTATAGACCAAATTACAAAAGTTATGGCGGTTGATGCACTTAAGGGAAAAGCACCATTTGAAATAATAAGTGGAGTATTTGAATTTTATTACCTTGAAAATAAAGGTGCAGCATGGGGCGTAATGAGTGGAGCAAGAATATTTTTTCTTGTGCTTACAGTTGTAATTGTAGCACTGATTATATATGTGAGTGCAAAAATGCCACATAATAAAAGAATGTTACCATTAAGGATAGTACTTATAATATTAAGCGCGGGTGCAATAGGTAATTTTATTGACCGTCTGTATCTTGGATATGTTAGGGATTTTATATATTTTAAGTTGATTAATTTCCCTATTTTTAATGTTGCAGATATTTATGTAACTGTATCAGTTATTGTATTTGCTATATTAATATTATTTGTATACAAAGAAGAAGAATTTTCATTTTTAAAAAATAAATAAAGCTTTAGCCACAGCTTGCTGTGGGAGTAGTCAGAAATGGAGTAGTTTAAATAGACATGGAAACATTAAATGATAATCAAGGAAATATTCTTCATATAGTTGTTGATGAAAGTGATAAAAACACGAGGCTTGATAAGTATATTGCTGATGAAACAGAAGGTTATTCAAGGTCATTTATTCAAAAGCTTATAAAAGAAAAAAGTGTAACAGTTAATGGCAAAAGTGTAAAGCCTAATTATAATGTTAATACATCTGACAATATAGATATTAATATTCCTAAGCTTATTGAACCACAGATAGAAGCTGAAAATATTCCGCTTGATATTTTATATGAAGATGATGATATTATTGTTATTAATAAACCAAAGGGAATGGTTGTACACCCTGCGGCAGGGCATTATTCAGGTACACTTGTAAATGCGCTTATGTATCATTGTAAGGACAATCTTTCTGGGATAAATGGAGTGTTAAGACCGGGGATTGTGCATAGAATAGATATGGATACAACAGGCGTACTTGTTGTTTGTAAAAATGATTTTAGCCATAATAGCATAGCACAGCAGTTAAGCGTTCATTCTATTACGAGAAAATATAATGCAATAGTATACAATGCTATTAAGGAACAAGATGGAACTGTTGATGCACCAATTGGCAGAAGTACAGTTAATAGAAAGAAAATGGCAATAGATAATAAAAATGGCAGACGAGCAGTAACTCACTATCATGTCATTGAAAATCTAGGAAAATATTCTTATATAGAATGTCAATTAGAAACGGGAAGAACTCATCAAATAAGAGTGCATATGGCAAGTATAGGTCATGCTTTGCTTGGCGATGAAATGTATTCGTCAGCAAAATCGCCATATAAGCTTCAAGGACAGACACTTCATGCAAGAGTGCTTGGATTTATTCACCCTAGAACTAATAAATATATTGAGTTTGAAGCCCCATTGCCAGATTATTTTGAAAAGGTGCTTTCTGATTTGCGCAGTAAGTGTTAAGCTAAAAATATTTTCTTATAAAAATGTATAGCAATACTGTATTATATTTGAGTAATAAATTGTACTGTTAATATTTGTTTTATATTAAGACACCAATATAATATAAATATTTTATAAATTAAAATTAATTTTATTAAATGTATATATAATTGTAGAAATTTGTTGCGAAAAGTTGTATAATAAATATATGACATACATAATATATATGTAATAAGTGCGATAGGAGGCGTTACGTTATGGATGAAAGAACAGTTATTACAATAGGTAGAGAATTTGGAAGTGGCGGACATGAGATAGGTACAAAGCTTGCGCAGAGATTAGGGGTAAAGTGTTATGATAAGGAGCTTCTTGCAATAGCCGCAAAAGAAAGTGGTTTATGTGAAGACCTATTTGAGTCACAAGATGAGAAACCAACGAACAGCTTTTTATACTCACTTGTAATGGATACATATTCACTTGGATATACTAATTCATATGTTAATATGCCTATTAATCACAAGGTATTTTTAGCTCAGTTTGATGCAATTAAGAAGCTTGCTGAAAAGGAGTCATGCGTTATAGTTGGACGTTGTGCTGACTATGCGTTAGAAGATGACCCATTTGCTGTAAGTGTATTTATAAAGGCAGACCTTGATAAGCGTATTGAAAGAATTAAGAAGACATTTGAACTTCCTGAAAATAAAGCGGCAGACCTTATCCAAAAGACAGATAAGAAGAGAGCAAGCTATTATAATTACTATTCAAGCAAGAAGTGGGGAGAAGCAAAGAGCTATGACCTTTGTATTGACAGTGGTGAATTAGGAATTGAAGGTGCTATTGATTTAATAATTAAGTATGTTGAATTAAAAGAAAGAAATAATAAATAAGAGTGATTTGACTTATGGATTTAAAGGGATATAAAAGAGTCAAAAAAATAGATATAAAAGGGTGGCTACTACGAGGCAATGCAATAGTATATGCGTTTATTTTGGTTGTTTTCATAGTAGCCGTTATTTTTATGTTTAATACAGTGGGGTCTATGTTTAAGGAAGACACACAGCAAGATACTACAGAAGAGTCTATTGAAACATCAACGTATATAGCTGATAATCAGTCATATATGATTAGTGTGAATAAGACGGAGAATTTTATAACTATATATAAGATAGATACAGAGGGTGGGTTTACTAATCCATACAAGACTTTTAGATGTTCAGTAAGTGATAATGTGGCAATTGGTGAAACTAAGATAAATGAAAAATATGTGTGGAGAAGATTAAGCGATAATGTCTATGGTCACTATACGTCGGGGCTTTCTAATCAAGCATATATACACTCAGTTCCGTATTCACAACAAAGCAACTCAAGTTTGATTGCAAAGGCATATAACAATCTTGGTAATACCGCTGATATAGGTTCAATATATCTTGCAGTTGCTGATGCAAAATGGATATATGAAAACTGTGGTATTAATTCTATAGTGAATATATACGAAGAAGCTGATGAAACACCATTAATAGCACTTAATGAGTTTTCAAAGATATCGCTAGATAGTAAGTATGACCCTACGGATAATATTAGAGCTTCAGAAGATGGAAAGGTTGATACAAAGATTGACTATATGACAGGAGTTGATGATTGTACAATACGAGTAGGTGAAGCATTTGACAGATGGGCAGGCGTGTATGCTGTTGATATGAGTAGAAATGATATAACATCTTATATAACTATTACGGGAGAACTTGATGTATCTACTCCGGGTGTATATACATTGATATATCATCTTGAAGATAATTACGGAACAAGCCTTGCATATTGGAGATATATAACTGTTACTAATGAGATTGAAACAGAAACTCAAACCGAAATAGAAAGTGCAGTAGAAGAAACTACAACAGTTGATAACTTACAAGATGGGCAATTAGCATCTCCAATTGAAAATGTAATTGAAACAACTACACAATTACCTACACAAACACAACCAGTTGAGTCAACAACTCAACTTCCAACACAGACAGTAACACAAATAGAAATACAGACAACAGTACCGGAAGTTACAACAGCACCAACAATACAGTCACAGCCAGAAACACAACCTACAACATTACCTACTAATAATGAAAATACACAGTCTTTGACTGTGCCAAATAATTAACAATTACTATATATAAAAACTCAAGCAAAATTAAATTAAAGTATTTTTATTTTTATAAAATTGTGATATACTATACGAGTTTTAACACAGTGAAAAGCACAAAATAAAGTGCGGAAATGAGGATAGTATGTCACAATTTGTTATTATGGCTGCAATTGTATTATATTTGGCAGCTATGCTTGGTGTTGGTGTTATATGTTCGAGAAAGAATAATAACGTCGATGATTTTTATTTAGGTGGTAGACAATTAGGACCATTTGTAACAGCTATGAGTGCTGAAGCATCAGATATGAGTAGTTGGCTTCTTATGGGACTTCCTGGAGTTGCTTATCTTTCAGGTATTGCTGACGCATTTTGGACAGCGCTAGGACTAGCAATAGGAACTTATATTAATTGGCTTGTTGTAGCAAGAAGAATTAGAAGCTATTCACAAGCTTACGATGTTGTTACAATTCCAGATTTTTTCTCAAAACGATTTGGAGATGATAAGAACACATTAACAGTTATTGGTGCACTTATGATAATAATATTTTTTATACCTTATACAGCTTCAGGCTTTTCAGCTTGTGGTAAGCTGTTTTCAAGTCTTTTTGGCGTGAATTATATGACAGCAATGATTATAAGTGCTACAATTATAGTTGGTTACTGTACAATGGGCGGTTTCCTTGCAGCTAGTACAACAGACCTTATTCAAAGCATTGTAATGACAATTGCATTGTTTATAGTTGTACTTTTTGGAATTAATGTTGCTGGTGGTATGGACGCAGTAATTGATAATGCGAAGTCACTTCCAGGATATCTTAATTTATCGGAGAATTATTCAGTTGCTACACAAAGTGCGGTACCATACAATCCACTGTCAATTATATCAACACTTGCATGGGGACTTGGTTACTTTGGTATGCCTCATATATTATTAAGATTTATGGCAATTGAAGATGAAAAGAAGTTAAAGATTTCGAGAAGAGTAGCTACAATTTGGGTAGTTATATCACTTTCAGTTGGTGTATTTATTGGTGTTGTTGGTAATGCAATGACAAAAGTTGGCGCTATTGAAGTGCTTGAAGGCAAGAGTCAAGCAGAAACAATTATTGTAAGAATTGCACATCTTCTTAGTACATACGGAATATTACCAGCGATATGTGCAGGTATTATTCTTGCAGGTATTTTAGCAGCTACTATGTCAACAGCTGATTCACAGCTTTTAGCTTCAGCATCTGCTGTTTCACAAAATATTTTGCAGGAGTTTTTTGGCGTTAAGCTTTCAGAAAAGAAGTCTATGGTTGTAGCTAGAACAACAGTAATTATTATTTCAATAATAGCGGTACTTCTTGCGAGTGACCCTAATAGCTCAGTATTTGAGATTGTATCTTTTGCATGGGCAGGTTTCGGAGCTACATTTGGACCAGTAGTATTGATATCATTATTTTGGAAAAATGCAAACAAATACGGAGCAATGGCTGGAATGATTTCTGGTGGTGTTATGATATTTGTATGGAAATATATTATTTCTAATTTTGGTGGTATATTTGAAATATACGAACTTCTTCCAGCATTTATAGTTGCGATGGTTGTGATTGTTGTTGTAAGTCTTGCAACAGGCGGAGCTGATAAGGCTGTTGTTGATAAGTTTAATGAAGTAAGAAATAGATAAAGCATATTTTGTTTTTTATGATTGTGAAAGATATCAGTATTAGTTAAGTAAACACACATCAGTTAAAGTACAATTTCATATATTTGTATGTTCTCGTCAAACAAGTGTGTTTGTCGCTGTCATACAAATATATGGAATTGTTCTTTGCAAGGGTGCATTTTATTGCTTAATTAATACTGATATCTTTGTTGTAGGTTATTGGCTTTTGCAAAATATGAAGTATTAAGAGTGGAAATGCTTGGTTAAATTTTTAACATTATTAATTCAGTTTAATACATATATTGCTTGAAGTGATATTGGTAGCTTATTTAAAATAATTGTATTATTATATTTTTTTGATATCTTATTAAAGTTTTTAGAGAATAGTAGATATATTTGGCAAAAATATAATTATAGATTATAAGAATGATTTAGATAATAATTATAGAATTGGAGAATCGTAGTTTGGAAAAGAATAATGTAGAGAATGTTAATGAGCAAAGAAATAGTGATAATGCTCAAGAAGCACCTGTTGTTCATAAAAGGCGTGTGAGATATAAGGGAACGCACCCTACAAAATATAGTGAAAAGTATAAAGAACATCAACCAGAAAAGTATGCTGATACTATTAAGAAGGTTATTAGTAAGGGAAGTACACCTGCTGGTATGCACATTTCTATTATGGTGAATGAAATATTAGATTTTCTTAATATACAGCCAGGGCAAAAGGGGCTTGACGCAACTTTAGGTTATGGTGGTCATACTTCAAAGATGTTAGAGTGTCTAAAGGGTGAAGGTCATATATATGCGTTAGATGTTGACCCAATAGAGATAGTAAAGACTAAAAAAAGGCTTGAAGATAAAGGATATGGTGAAGAAATATTAACTATTTTAAATACTAATTTTGCTAATATTTCAGAAGTTGCAAATAAATATGGTAAATTTGATTTTATGATGGCAGATTTGGGTGTATCTTCAATGCAGATTGACAATCCGGAAAGGGGATTTTCATATAAGACAGATGGCCCGCTTGATTTACGACTTAATCCACAAAAGGGAGTAAGTGCAGCAGAAAGGCTTAAGGAGCTTACAAGAGAAGAATTTGAGGGAATGATGGTTGAAAATTCTGATGAGCCATATGCGCTTGAGATTTCAAGAGTTGTTATGTCACATTTGAGAAAAGGAAAGCCCGTTGAAACTACAAAAGATTTGTATAATTGTATAGAAGAGGCGTTATCATTTATACCTGAAAAGGAAAGAAAAGAAGCTGTTAAAAAGTCATGTCAAAGGACATTTCAGGCGTTGAGAATTGATGTTAATAGTGAGTTTGAAGTGCTTGATAGATTTCTTGAAAGTTTGCCAGATGTACTTGTATCAGGCGGTAGAGTTGCTATTCTTACATTCCATTCAGGAGAAGATAGACTTGTTAAGAAGTCATTTAAGAAGTTTTTAAAACAAGGCGTATATAGTGAAGTTGCGCAAGATGTGATAAGACCATCAGCAAAGGAGTGTGCAGAAAACCCACGAGCAAAGTCTACTAAGATGAGATGGGCAGTTAAAGCATAATATAAAGAAGAAGTTACAGTAACAAGGAAACTTGAAACTGTAACTTTTTTTATTTTTGCGAACAACGAGTCAAAGTCAGTGCTTGCAATGTGTATAAAAGTCAACTTATTTTAAAAAGATATTGACAATTACTTAATAGTACTGTAAACTATATTGAAAAATGAGTTTACATTTTGAGGCTGGTAAAATGAGTTGAATTTAAAATGTAGCTTGAAAGTCTGTAATACAAAGTGAATATCTTTGTAAGACTAATATGTTCACAAGAGAAAGGGTTATGTTATGAAAGAAAAGAAACTTACAATTTACAACATTGCATTTATGGGTCTTATGGCAGCAGTTATGTGTATATTAGGGCCATTATCACTTCCAATTGGACCAGTTCCTGTATCTCTTACTAATCTTGTAATTTATTTTACAGTATTTGTAATAGGTGCTAAGGCGGGGCTTGGAAGTTGTTGCTTATATTTGTTACTTGGGGCTGTTGGACTTCCAGTATTTTCAGGATATGCAGGCGGACTTGGAAAGCTTGCAGGACCAACAGGTGGATATTTAATAGGCTTTATTCCTATGATAATTATTGGTGGATTATTAATGGAGAAGTCTAACAGAAATCTTATTGTAACAAGCATTGGCTGGGTATTTGGAACAGCCGTAGCATATTTTCTTGGAACTATATGGTTTGTGCATATTACACACAGCACAGTTATGTATGCACTTACAGTATGTGTATTTCCATTTATAATAGCAGATATAGCTAAGATTGTTATAGGAACAATTCTAGGTAGAGAAGTTAGAAAAGGGCTTATTAAAGCAGGAATATTTGCAAACGGTCAGTTAATATAATAATGTGAAAGATATCAGTAGTATATAAGAATAACACATAAAAGGAAAAGTATAATTTTAAATATTTGTATGCCATCGCCAAACAAGTATTTTGCTACTGTCATAAAAATATCTAAAACTGTTTTTTTAATGGTGCATTTATGGTCTTAAATATTACTGATATTTTGACGGAAGTTTGTTTGGGCTAGTTAGTTAGTTGGATTATATAATATTAAAGCTAATAATGTAAAAAGTGGCTGTCGCATTAATAAAATTTATATACAATATAGAATGTATAGGTATTTATATCGTGTATAAAATTTTCTTAGTGTGACAGCCATTTTTTATTAGTATGGTTTATTACTAAAAATAAAGTGAATTATGTATTAATATTAGTAATTGTTATTCACAGTTAATATGTAAAACTTAGTTATTAGTCAACTAATGTCTTAACGTATTCTGCAATTTCGTCATTCTTGCAGTTTGCGAAGAATAATTCCTTGAACTTAGGACCAGCAACAGCACCTTTAACAAGGTCTTGGTCTAATTCCTTTAAGATATCAACAAGTCCTTTGAATGCAACAGCTCTTACGCCGTCAAGGATTTTCTTGTTTCTTTGTTCTGGAACAACTCTTTCCTTTGGATAACCACCGCCTGGTTCGCCTTCAAATAATTTTTCAAATACATACTGAAGATTAAGTTCAGCACCCCAGCCAAATCCCTTAGCAAATGGAAGGGCAATAGCATTACCATCATTAACCTGCATAAACATATAAGCATCTGAAGGGTCAACAACGTGTCCACAAAGTACTCCTGGGAATGAGTTAAGAGCTATCATAGCACCTTCACCAGTACCACAACCTGTAACAACGAAGTCAGCAGCACCGCTGTTGATTAAGATAGCAGCAAGAATACCGTTCTGAACGTATGTAAGCTGTTCTGTATCTTCAGCAGAGTACATACCGTAGTTATCAACTACGTGACCTTTTGTATCAGCTACACCTTTAAGAGCCTTATAAACGATATCGTTCTTTGTAGCCTGACTGTTTTCCATAATTAATGCAATTCTCATTGTAAAAAACCTCATCTTTCTAAAATAATTGGGTTGTAAATAAAATACCCATACAGATAAACTATAAGCAAAAATATGGGTTTTGTCAAGGTGGGGGTTATTAATAGTCAAAATACGAAGATTGTATATGTGTGTAAATAATAATTTTTAAACTATTATTTTTGTATTACATTATTAATTAATAACTTAAATCATTAAAAATAAATAATATTCCTAAATAAGTTTTTATGATATAATATTTTTATTATGCTGTTAAAAATATATAATATGGTATATTTTTTAACAAATAATCTTGAAAATAATATTGGAGGAATTATGGCAGATAATAATGAAAAACAGGCGTTGTTTATGGAAGCGCTTAACAGTTTAAAGGAATACGCAAAGGTTAATTGTGGCGTTGTTACAAAAGACGATGTAAGAAGTTATTTTAAAGAAATGGATATGGACGAGTCTAAGTTTCAGATGGTCTACGGCTATCTTATGGCTAATAACATAAAGATTACAGGCGAAGATGGCGCAGACAATGAATTTCTTAAAATGATGGAAAGTGCAGTTGCTCAAAAGCAAGATGACGATAATATTTATGAAACACAAAAAGATAATGAAGAAGATACGCAAGCTTCTGAAAGTAATAACGGTGTGAAGCTCTACGCAGATATTAACGTTATGCCAGAAAAAGAAAACAATAATGACAATCAAAGTGTAATCGAAAGATTAGAAAAGCTTGGAATTCCAGAGGGCAACGACAATCTTAATTATGATGAAGATGAGAAATATCTTGAATTATATCTTGAAGATTTAAAAGAAATTGAAGAACTTTCTGACACAACAAGAGCTTATCTTTTAATGAATATTGTGGAAGACAATGACAAAGATTCACTTGACCTACTTTCAAAGTCATTTTTAGAAAAAATAGTGGATTGGGTTGAGCCATTTAGAAGAAGAGGTGTATTAGCTAGTGACCTTGTACAAGAAGCTAATCTTGCAATGATGGCATATATTAAGGAGAAAAGATGGTCTAACAATTCACAGTGGATTGAAAAAATAAAAGAAGGAACAACTAACGATTTACTTGAGGTTCTTTCAAATATTGAAAGTGATGTAAGATATGAAGTAATAGAAAGTTTATTTATGTTGCTTGATGAGCAGATAGGTTCTTCAAAGGTAGCTAATAAAGTACTTAATAAGGTAAATTTAGTAAATGACTGGGCAGTAAGATTAAAAGAAGAATTAGGAAGAAAGCCAACAGTTGAAGAAATAGCGGAAAATATGGGAGTATCAAAAGAACACGTTATGGAAGCAATTCAGCTTTCTGCCGAAAATATAGAAGTAAAAGATACTAAAAAACAAAATTAATATATAAATCGGATAGCTTTTATTATAAAAATACACATTTAGTATAATGCAAAACTGTCGCATTTAATGAAAATTTATATTTTTTCAGCCAGAAAACCCATGGTCTTTAGACCGTGGGATGAATGGCGTCACTTTCACATACTGTATATTTTTTACTTAAAACATTGTGTGATTTGGTAAAAATTATAGTATAATAAATAGCATAGAGAACTTCTCTAAATTTAAGGAAAGGAGAAATCTTATGTATCTTACGGTCAAACAACAAGTAAAGCATTTGTCAAAAGAAGATTATTGTTCTATAAATAAAACATTTCAAAGAAAAGTACATATAGGAAAGCAGAATAATCAAAACTTTGTAAATATACCGTATGGTCGATTACAAAATAAGTTGCAATATCTTTAGCAAGTTTTTGGGATAAAGATATAATACCCGTTTACAATAATGATAATCCAAAGGAATATGAATTTAGGGGAAGCAGAGTTAAACGAGGTCTTTACAAGACATCAAGTGGTGAAATATTTAATGCAGATGTTAATGGGGCATTAAATATCATGCGAATAGGTTTAATTAAGGAGGAAAGAGATTAATGAACAGAAAAGTTAGAAGAGCATTGAAGAAAAGTAGTGGTGTAGTACTTGCAGGAACTATGATGTTTAGTAACTCTGGAGTTATGGCACTTGCAGATACATCCAAAGAACAACCCACAGTTACACAGATAACGGAAATGTCATTAAATCAGATACAGGAAGAACAGGAACAGGTAGTAGAGAATGTTTTATCAGAAGAAGTATATTCAGACAGTGCGACTAATTCAGAAGATATAGAAAATGATACAGTATCAGGAACATGGGGAACTTGTGAATGGACAATTAACTCAGATGGTGTACTTACTATTGGTGAAGGTGTTGGTAAAGAAACTGAATACGTTTATATTGGAGCTTATTATTATGAAAGAATATCTCCATGGACAGAGTACAAAAATAAGATAAAGAAGATTGATATTACAGGTAATATAACATTTGATGAAGATGTATCATTAGAAGGATTATTTAAATCATTTAATAAAGTTACAGAAATTAATGGATTAAAAAACATTGATTTTTCTAAAGTTACAGATATAAGTTATATGTTTTTCAATTGTAGTGGTCTTGTAAATTTAGAAATAGGAAATTGGGATGTAAGTAATGTGACA
>OGUD01000023.1_pt1 | contig 143495 bp, 140 predicted proteins | sample 1573671 | NCBI WGS metagenome assembly OGUD01 (sample SAMEA2582065, study PRJEB24529) | metagenome | biome: Human gut stool | place: China | collected 2011 | reverse complement strand
TGAAAACATCGAGGAGAATGCAATAAAAATAGCAAGTTAAACTTCGCTCAGAACAAAGAAAATTGGTTACATTTAATTTGTACTTTTTCTTGACATAGGACCAAAATCCACATGATCTTTTGAAAAAATGTAAGCATTTATGTCCATGAATATCTGTTCTATGGAATCAGTCAGTTCATTTCGGATAAGATTTCCGAAAGTGGCAAAAGTAGGTGCTTTCATTTCATCGAGAAGATACATGTAACGAATGTCATTGCGACATAGTCTTTCAATTTCACGCAGCGAACAAATACCTTTTTCCATGAAAGCAAACAGTATCACTTTAAGCAGCTTTTGTTCATCACATCTTGGGCGACCTGTTTTATAGCCTTTCTCTACAAAATATCTTGATAGGTCGATGTGATCCATAACCTCACAAAAAGTGTATACCGGATCTGAAACATCAATTAATTTTTCGATTTCTAATGGTAATTTCAGCTGACGAGCTGTATAATTATCATTGGTATTTTGATTTAGTAGCATAATTCATTATACCAAAAAATCGCCCAGACCGTAAGGTCTGAGCGATTTTCTATTAGGGGAGTTTTTTTACAGCCCCTTATTTAGAACTATCTATTTCCCGATAGCCCCTTTTATTCACTTCATTTTTATATCCAGTGTAATTTCTGGTTGATCGCTTTGATAAACTGGATCACCGGAAGATTGACAAGCGCCAGACCATACACGGTCATCAGCTGTGTAAACGTCAATGTCTGTACCTGGAAAAGAGAATGCAGTCCCGGGATCATCATAACCGCTGTGATCAGCGCCAGACCGAGAACAAATGCTCCGATCAAGTAAATGTTGTTAAAGAAACGGTTTGTGAAAATAACCGGTTTATCTTCTTTACAGTTAAACCCATGCACAAGACGCGCCGTACATAATGTTCCGAACGCCATTGTACTTGCCAGCACAGCGTTTCCGCCCTGATATCCGATCATAAATGCGATCATCGTCGTCACACCGATCGAAAGACCGCCGATACCGATCCGTTTCAGGAAACTTGGCGTCAGAATCGACTCATTCATCGGTCTCGGTTTCTCATTCATCACATCCATCGAGTGCGGCTCCAGTCCCAATGCGATCGCCGGCAGACTATCTGTCAGCAAGTTGATGAACAACAGATGCACCGGTGCAAACGGTACCGGAAGACCTGCGATCGAAGCATACAATACTGCAAGGATCGCGCCGAAGTTACCGGAAAGAAGAAACAGGATCGCATTCTTGATATTCCGATATACATTCCGTCCGTTTTCAACGGCTTTTACGATCGTTGCAAAGTTATCGTCCGTCAGTACCATAGATGCAGCGTCTTTGGAAACTTCACTTCCGGTAATTCCCATTGCAACACCGATATCCGCCTGTTTCAACGCCGGTGCGTCATTGACGCCGTCCCCTGTCATGGAAACAATATTTCCTTTTTCCTGCCATGCACGCACGATCCGGATCTTATGTTCCGGTGACACACGCGCATACACGGAAATCTTCTCCACAAAGTTTTTCAGTTCTTCATCTGTCATCGAATCGATCTCAGCGCCCTCACATGCTTCGGACTCATCCTGAAGAATGCCGATTCGTTTTGCGATAGCTGCCGCTGTGACTTTATGATCTCCTGTGATCATGATCGGGCGGATTCCCGCACGCTTACATTCTTCAACTGCCGCTTTGGACTCCTCTCTCGGCGGATCCATCATATCGATCAGACCAAGGAAGATCAGTCCATCCTCATGATCCACTGTCAGTTCCAGATCAGCCGGAACTTCTTTATATGCAAACCCGAGCACTCGCAGACCCTCTCTTGAAAATTCCTGATTCTGCGCCTCGATCTTCTGCTTATCCGCTTCCGTGATCGAACGGATCTCTCCATTAATATGGATCCGGTCCATACGGTTTAGTAAGACATCAACCGCACCTTTGACGATCATCAGATGTCTGCCCTCGATCGTATGTTTCGTCGCCATCAATTTACGGTCACTGTCAAACGGATTTTCACTTTCCCGCGGATAACGTTCCCGAACATCCTGCGCCTCTACTCCAATCTTGCTTCCAAGATTGATCAAAGCGGTCTCCGTCGGATCTCCAACCTCCACCCCGTCTACATTGGTAGAATCGTTGCAGAGAATGCTGCTGACAAGAAGCAGTCTCACATCATCATCTTTAGGATCGATCTTGTCTGCCGGAATTCTTGATTCATTGACATAATAATCTTCCACCGTCATCTTATTCTGGGTCAAAGTACCTGTTTTATCCGAACAGATGATCGATACGCTTCCCAGTCCCTCGACTGCCTGCAGTTTTCGGATGATCGCGTGTTCTTTTGCCATCTTCTGCGTGCCGAAAGAAAGTACGATCGTCACGATCGAACTGAGTGCTTCCGGGATTGCCGCAACTGCAAGTGCTACAGCAAACATAAATGCATCACCGATCTCACCGCCGCGGAATACATTGATACCAAACAGAATACCACAAAAGATCAGTATAATGATGGAAAGCTTCTGTCCAAACTGATCCAGATTGATCTGGAGTGGTGTTCTCTTTTCCGAAGTTGTCTTCAGAAGACTGGCAATTTTACCAACTTCTGTTTCCATTCCGATTCCGGTTACAAGGAATCTTCCTCGTCCGTAAGTTACAAAGCTTCCGGAATATACCATATTCACACGATCTCCGAGCGGTACTTCGCCTGAGATCGTATCGATCGTCTTTTCAACTCCGAGGCTTTCTCCTGTCAGCGCACTTTCGTCCACTTTCAGGCTGGCACATTCCAAAATCCGACCGTCCGCCGGGATATAATCTCCCGCATCTAAGATCACCACATCGCCGACCGTCACTTCTGATGACGGAACCGGTACGATATTTCCATCACGGAGCACTTTTGCCTCCGGTCCGGATAATTTCTTCAAACTGTCAAGAGACTGTTCTGCCTTTACGGTCTGTACGGTCCCAAGGATCGCATTCATTGTGATAACGATCAAAATAACAAGGGTACTCTCCATGTCTCCGAGAAAACCGGAAACGATCGCAGCAATGATCAGAATGATCACAAGGAAGTCTTTATACTGCTCCAGAAAAATCTGAAGCGTCGTTTTCTTTTTCCCCTCTACAAGTTCGTTCGGACCATACTTTTCCTGATGTTCCCGAATCTGATCCATTGTGAGCGGTTCCTGCGTTCCGTTGATTTCCTGTCTCACATCTTCTGCTGACATCTGATAATAATCACGCATATCAATTCCTCCTTCTTTTTTAGTATTGACATTTGTGCAATAAAAAAGCAAGACTTCTACTGCACATCAAATAATGCAGTAAAAGTCTCACTGTTTAATCACGATACGGATGCCTGGTCGCATCGTACTGACGACATCGTGCGCGCTTTATAAAAGCACCGTTACTCCCTTTTACTGAAAAATAACTATAAAGCATTTCACACAAATTGTCAATATATTTTCCTCAAAATACAAAAATACAAAAGCAACAGTTCAGCCACAGGACTGAACTGTTATAAGTCAAAACGGAAGCTTAAACGATTCCCTGTGCAGTCATCGCATCGACCACTTTCTCAAATCCGGCAATGTTTGCACCTACAACGTAGTTGCCTTTGAATCCATATTTTTCTGCCGCGTCAGCCATATTGTGGCAGATATTTACCATGATGCCTTTTAATTTTGCATCTACTTCTTCTGCAGACCAGCTTAAACGTTCGCTGTTCTGGGACATCTCCAATGCGGAAGTGGCAACACCGCCGGCATTGGCAGCTTTTCCCGGTGCGAACAGCACGCCGTTTGCCTGCAGATATTCCGTGGCTTCCATTGTAGTCGGCATATTTGCGCCCTCTGCAACGGCAATACATCCGTTTGCAACCAATGCTTTTGCATCCTCGAGATGCAGTTCGTTCTGTGTCGCACACGGAAGCGCAATATCCACTTTCACAGTCCATACGCCTCTTCCCTCATGGTATTCGGAATTCGGGCGGTAATTTTTGTATTCAGTCAGTCTTGCGCGTTTCACTTCTTTGATCTCTTTGAGCGCTGCAAGATCGATTCCCTCCGGATCATATACCCAGCCAGTAGAATCACTGACAGTCACAACTTTAGCGCCCAGTTCCTGTGCTTTCTCTGTTGCATAGATCGCAACATTTCCGGATCCGGAAACCGCAACGGTCTTGCCTGCGAGTTCGATTCCGTTTAATTTCAGCATCTCCTGTGTCAGATATAACAAACCATATCCTGTCGCCTGTGTACGGACGAGAGATCCACCGTAGGACAATCCTTTTCCTGTCAGAACTCCCTCATATACCCCACGGATCCTCTTATACTGACCATACATATATCCGATCTCTCTTGCGCCGGTTCCGATATCTCCTGCCGGCACGTCGGTATCTGCTCCGATATACTTATAAAGTTCTGTCATAAAGCTCTGGCAGAATGCCATCACTTCTCTGTCCGATTTTCCTTTCGGATCGAAATCAGAACCACCTTTTCCGCCTCCGATCGGAAGACCGGTCAGTGAATTCTTGAAAATCTGTTCAAATCCGAGGAACTTGATGATTCCTAAGTTTACGGACGGATGAAGGCGAAGACCTCCTTTATATGGTCCGATCGCACTGTTGAACTGTACACGGTAACCTGTGTTCACATGTACCTGTCCGTTATCATCAACCCACGGAACACGGAACTTGATCTGGCGTTCCGGCTCTACCAGCCTTTCAAGAAGCGCATCTTTGCGGAACTTCTCTTCATTCGCTTCGATCACAACACGCAGAGATTCCAGAACTTCTTTCACTGCCTGATGAAACTCCGGTTCAGCCGGGTTTTTCTTAACTACTAATTCAATGACTTCATCAACATATGACATAACATTTACCTCCTAAAAAATATTCGGGGCAGATAAATTCTCAATTTTTATCTACCCGTCTATTTTAAAAGTATATTTTCCGCTTGTCAATTAAAACTTTCAACATTCTACAGTTTTAGTGCTTTACAGTAGTAAAATACGGATTTCTACTCTATTTTCATCATTTTGCACAATTAAAAATAGAGTGTTGATAAATCAACACTCTATCAATCTGCACATATTAGTTATATTTACGTTTTCTAGCAGCTTCAGACTTCTTTTTACGTCTTACGCTTGGCTTTTCATAGTGTTCTCTTTTACGAATCTCCTGCTGAATGCCAGCTTTTGCACAGTTTCTTTTGAATCTGCGTAAAGCACTATCCAACGTCTCGTTCTCTTTCACGATTACATTTGACATAGTCTCACACCTAACCTCCCCTCCAGCCTGGTATTGTGCATCATACGACTGTTCGGGTATATTTATTGCACTACAAATGATTATAACATATTTTTCCGTCACGTCAACTGTTTCCTGCGAAAAAATTGACGGAATCCTCTGTTTTTTAGAAGAATTTTTTAGAAGCCGTTTACGAAAGCTGTTCTTTCAGCACTTCTTCTGCTTTTGCAAGTGCATCCTTGATTCCTGCCGGATTCTTACCGCCGGCCTGGGCCATATTCGGACGTCCGCCGCCGCCTCCGCCGATGCATCCTGCGATCGCTTTGATCAGGTTGCCGGAATGGGCGCCTTTCTTCACAGCACCGTCTGTTGCCGTTACCATCAGGCTGACTTTTCCGTCCGCTTCTGAAGCAAGCACAACAACACCTTCACCTAACTTCTCTTTCATCTGATCTCCCAGATCCCGAAGCCCATTCATGTCAACTCCCGGGAGTTCTGTTGCTAAAAGTTTCAGATCGCCGATCTCCTGCACCTGATCCAGAATATCGCCTGCCGCTTCCTGTGCAAGTTTGCTCTTTAAGCTGTCCACTTCCGCATGCAGCGCTTTATTCTCGGAAAGCAGATGACCGATCTTTTCTCCAAGATTTTCCGGCGTTGCTTTGACAAGTTTTGCTGCCTCATGCATCTTTGCTTCCAGATTATCATAATAATGAAGAAGTCCTTTGGATGTCAATGCTTCAATTCGACGCACGCCTGCTGCCACACCGCTCTCTGAAATGATCTTGAGCGCCATGATCTCGGATGTATTTTTCACATGCGTACCACCGCAGAACTCGATGGAATATCCGCCCATGTTGACAACACGCACGATGTCGCCGTATTTCTCTCCGAACAATGCCTGCGCTCCGGTCTTTTTTGCTTCCTCGATCGGCATATTCTGGATATCTACATCCAAAGCTTTTGCAATGCTGTCGTTGACCAGCTTTTCCACCTCACGGATCTCTTCCGGTGTCATCGCCGAAAAATGAGTAAAGTCAAAACGGAGCCGGTCTTCATTGACACTGGATCCGGCCTGTTCTACATGACTGCCAAGTACGGTGCGAAGCGCTTTCTGGAGCAGATGCGTTGCACTGTGATTTCTTGCGGAAAGTGCACGTTTCTCTGCATTCACTTCTAATTCTGCCGTATCGCCGACTTTGATCATGCCTTTTGTGACAACTCCCACATGACCGATCTTTCCGCCGAGCAGTTTAATCGTATCTTCTACACGGAACTCTCCGTCTGCAGTGCGGATCACACCGGTATCGGCTTCCTGACCGCCGCTTGTCGCATAGAACGGCGTCTCCTTTACAAAGACCGTTCCTCGATCTCCATCGGAAAGCGCTTCTGTCACTTCCGTATCAGAAGTCAGCACGATAATCTCCGACTCACAGGATAATTTGTCATATCCGACAAATGTGCTTGTCACACTCGGGTCGATGGACTCATATACCGTCACATCCGCGCCCATATAGTTGGTCACTTCCCGCGCGTCTCTCGCTGTCTTTCTCTGGATCTCCATTGCCGCATGGAAGCCCTCTTCATCTGCTTCAAGCCCTTTTTCTTCCAGGATCTCCTTTGTCAGATCCAACGGGAATCCATACGTATCATACAATTTGAACGCCGCTTCGCCGGATAATACTTTCTCGCCGGATTTTTCCATCTCTTTGATCAGATCCGAAAGAATACCAAGTCCCTGATCGATCGTTTTATTAAACTGTTCTTCCTCTTTTGCGATCACTTTTAAAATAAAATCACGTTTCTCTTCCAATTCCGGATATCCGTCTTTGGAACCTGCGATCACAGTCTCTGCCAGTGTCGGCAGGAAATTCCCCTCGATTCCGAGCAGTCTTCCGTGGCGGCATGCACGGCGCAGAAGCCGGCGAAGCACATAGCCTCTTCCCTCGTTGGATGGCATGATCCCGTCCGAGATCATAAATGTCACAGAACGGACATGATCGGTGATCACGCGGAGAGACACATCTGTATTGTAGTCCTCTCCGTATTCCTTGCCTGCAAGTCTGCTGACATGATCGCGGAGTGCTTTGATCGTATCCACATCAAAAATAGAATCCACATCCTGTACAACCGAAGCCAGACGCTCCAGTCCCATTCCTGTATCAATGTTCTTCTGTTCCAGTTCATTGTAATGTCCGTTGCCGTCATTGTCAAACTGGGTAAATACGTTGTTCCAGATTTCCATATAGCGGTCGCACTCGCATCCCACGGTACAATCCGGACTTCCGCATCCGTATTTCTCGCCTCTGTCATAATAAATCTCAGAACACGGTCCGCACGGTCCGGAACCATGCTCCCAGAAGTTATCCTCTTTTCCAAAACGAAAGATCCGCTCTGCCGGGATTCCCATCTCCTTATTCCAGATCTCGAACGCTTCCTCATCTTCTTCATAGACAGACGGATACAGTCTGTCTGCATCCAGACCTACAACTTCGGTCAGAAATTCCCATGACCACGCAATCGCTTCTCTCTTGAAATAATCTCCGAAAGAGAAGTTTCCGAGCATCTCAAAAAATGTACCGTGACGTGCAGTCTTACCTACATTTTCAATATCTCCGGTACGGATACATTTCTGACAGGTCGTCACCCGTCTTCTCGGCGGGATCTCCTGTCCTGTAAAATATGGTTTTAACGGAGCCATTCCCGAATTGATGAGCAAAAGACTTTTGTCATTGTGCGGTACGAGTGAGAAACTCTTCATCGCCAAATGTTCTTTGCTCTCAAAAAATTCCAAAAACATTTTTCTAAGCTGGTTTACTCCATATGCCTGCATGATTTTTCTTCCTCCTGAATTTTGCCTAAACTTTATCTTAGCATAGCTCTTTCCAATTGTAAAGAAATGTTATTTCAATTCAATTTCTTCGAGCTCTTTCGCCGGAATTGCCGTGGAAGAATTTTTGACATAGTTGGCAAGCAGCTTCTTCGCTTTCGCTACCGGGATGTTGGTTCCCGCACCTGCGATACAGCCGCCCGGACATCCCATTCCCTCGATCAGGCATCCGTTCATCTTTCCGGCTTTCGCAAGCGTTAATATCTTCCGGCACTCGGCAAGTCCCTCGGCATGCTCGATGTTCACCTGTACATCCGGATAATATTCGTTCACACATTTTTCGATCGCCTCGGCAACTCCGCCGGCACATCCGTAACCACGTCCGGCTCCGGTCGCATCATGGAACGAAGACTCTGCCTCATATTTGCTCAGGTCGATCTCTTTCGCGTCGAACATCGCCTGCAGTTCCTCATAAGTCACAACAAAATCCACATCGCTTCGCACGGTTCTTCTCGACGCTTCCAGCTTCTTCGCCGCGCAAGGTCCGATAAAGACGACTTTTGCATTCGGATGTTCTTTCTTGATCGTCCGGGCCGTCGCAACCATCGGCGTCAATTCCTGTGAAATCTGGTCGATCATTTCCGGAAAGAACTTCTTCGCCATCATTGCCCAGGACGGACAGCAGGATGTCAGAAGAAACGGCAGCTCTCCGCTCACAACTTTATCTACATAATGATGCGCTTCCGCGATCGCTCCGATATCCGCTCCGAGCGCCACCTCATATACCTCTGAAAATCCCAGTTCCTGAAGCGCCGCTTTGATATTACGCGGCGTGATATTATCTCCGAACTGTCCGACAAATGCCGGTGCGATCTCGGCTACGATCTGATCCCCTTCCGTCAGCGCTCGCGCCAGCTGAAAGATCTGTGATTTATCCGAAATTGCCCCGAACGGACAACTCACCATACACATACCGCAGGAAACACATTTTTCCGGATCGATATAGGCACGACCGTATTGATCCGATACGATCGCTCCGACGCCGCACGCACTTTTACATGGACGTTCCTTTTTTGCGATCGCGTCATATGGACAGACCGATTTACATTTTCCGCACTTGATACATTTTGTCTGATCGATATAAGACTTCCCGTTCACAAAGGAAATCGCATCTTTCGGGCAGACTTCCTGACATGGATGTGCAAGACATCCTTTACACATATTGCTTACTTCGTAGCCTCTTTCCTCGCAGCTTTCACACGCCGACGGGATCACCTGCATCAGCGGCGGCTCATAATATTTTTCGGAAATATTACTTGCCTCCACACCGGCTGTCAGGTGCACCGGCTTATTTTCCGGGCGCAGTGACAATCCCATCGCAAGACGGAGCCGTTCTCTTACGATCGCTCTGGAACGGTATGTACTTTCTCTGTATTTCTCCGTATCGTCATTGACGATCTCATATGGGATCGCTTCCATATCATCCAGAAGTGTCTCTGCATTCGCTTTAAATCCCAGTTCTGCTACCTTTGTAAACACCTGTCTGCGGATCTGGCGTACCGGTGTCTGCAATCCTCTCATCATTTTGTTCTCCTCCTGTTTTTCGCTCTACTTAAGCAGTTCCTGCGCATAATATACCGATTTCATCGCGTCTTTTCCATAAAAGTCCGCCCCGATCATATCGGCGTATTCCTGATTCAGAACTGCACCGCCGACCATAATTTTACACTCCGGCAGTTCTTTTTTCAAGAGCCGTATCGTCTCTTCCATACTCGCCACGGTTGTCGTCATCAATGCGCTCAGTCCGACAAGCCGGACTTCCTGTTCTTTTGCCGTTTGCAGGATCAATTCCGGAGCTACGTCTTTTCCGAGATCGATCACGTCGAAACTGTAATTTTCAAGCAATACTTTCACAATATTTTTTCCGATATCATGAATGTCCCCTTTCACGGTCGCAAGAATGATCTTTTCTTTTTTCTCCGTGCCGGACTCTTCCGAAGCGATCTTGGCTTTCAGCACTTCAAACGCTGCTTTCGCCGCGTCAGCACTCATCAGAAGCTGCGGTAGAAAGACTGTACCCTCTTCAAATCCTTTTCCCACATGATCCAGAGCCGGAATCAGATAGGTATTGATAATCTCCAATGGCTGTTCTGTCTTCAACAATGCATCCGCCATCTGCGGCGCTTCTTCTTTCAGCCCGCGTTCGATCGCGGTTTTCAGCGTGAGTTCTCCCGACAGCATTTCCGCACCTTTCTCTCCGCCGGGCACTGCGTTTCCTAAAGATTTCGCTGTTTCCTGTGTCATCGCTTTTTGCGCTGCTTCTCTTTGCGCGGCTTCTTTTTGTGCTGCTGCCTTTGCACCGTATTTTGCGACATAACGGCTGCAGTTCTCATCCAGCCCCATCAGCGCATGATACGCATCGTAGGACTGCATCATATCTTCCGAGGAGGGATTGATGATTCCCGCACTCAGCCCGTTATATAACGCCAGCGTATAAAAGTTCGCATTGATCACCGGACGGAACGGAAGCCCAAAAGAAATATTGGACACCCCAAGTACAGTATGTACTCCTAGTTCTCTGCGCACCCGCCGCAGTGCTTCCAAAGTAACGATCGCTCCCTGCGGTTCCGAACTGACCGTCATCGCCAGCACATCGATCACGATATCTTTCTTCTCAATACCATATTTTTCCGCTTCTTTCAGTATTCTCTCCGCGATCTCCACTCTGCCGTCCGCCGTCTCCGGAATCCCAGTCTCGTCCAGTGTCAGACCTACTACAACGCCGCCGTATTTCTGGATCAGAGGAAATACCGCATCCATCGACTCCTGTTTTCCGCTGACCGAATTCACCATCGGTTTTCCATTGTAAACACGAAGCGCCTCTTCCATCGCCCGTGGATCGACCGTATCGATCTGAAGCGGAAGACTTGTCACGCCCTGCAGAGCCGTCACCGCTTCTTTCATCATGGAAACCTCGTCAATGTCCGGAAGCCCCACATTGACATCCAGAATATGCGCGCCGTTGTCCTCCTGACGGATTCCCTCTCTTAAGATATAATCCATATCCCGCTCCACAAGCGCCTGTTTAAACTTCTTCTTTCCGGTCGGATTGATACGCTCCCCTATGATCTTCGATTCCTCTCCGAAGATCACGGTCTTTCCGTAAGAAGAAACCATCGTCAGATTTTTCTTCCCGGCAGGTTCATAAGGGATTTCAAGACATACCGCTGTCATGGCACGGATATGTTCCGGCGTTGTTCCGCAGCATCCGCCGATCACTGCCGCGCCGCTTCCGGCGATCTTTCGCATCGTCTGTGCAAATGCGTCCGGTTCCACATCAAATACAGTCTCTCCATCCCGCTGTTTTGGAAGTCCCGCATTCGGTTTCACAATGACCGGCGTGGAAGAATACCGCTGGAGTTCCTCAAGGATTGGAATCATCTGCTCCGGTCCCATTCCGCAGTTGATTCCAAGCGCATCTACACGCAATCCCTCCAAAAGACTGACAAAGGCAGGAACATCCGCTCCGGTCAAAAGCTTCTTCCGTTCGTCAAACACCGCGGTCACAAATACCGGAAGATTGGTATTCTCTTTCGCTGCAAGGACAGCAGCCTTGATTTCATATGTATCACTCATCGTTTCAATGTGGATCAGGTCTGCCCCTGCTTCCTCACCGTACTGCATTACTTCCCGGAATGCTTCATATGCCTCCTCAAACGCAAGGTCTCCCATTGGCTTTAAAAGCTTTCCGGTCGGTCCCACATCCAGCGCCACGTATACATTCCTGCCGCCCGCGCTCCGCCGCACCGCTTCTTTTCCGTGTGCGACAGCAGTCTTGGTGATTTCTTCCAAAGAATACACGCCATCGTGGAATTTCAGCGCATTGGCTCCGAATGTATTTGTCAATATGATATCGCTTCCCGCTTCAATATATGCCTGATGGATCGAGATCACCTCTTCGGAATGTTCCAGATTCCAGATTTCCGGGAGTTCTCCGGCTTTCAGTCCTTTTTCCTGCAGCAACGTTCCCATTCCGCCATCAAAAAATAATCGTTTTTCTCTCAAGTCTTCTCTTATCATGTTGTATTCCTTCTATATATACAGTCTTGTTTCTCACAGGCTTCACAGCCTTTTGTATGACATCGGATGTCCGACGTCCCCGCACCGATCACGGCAGTTACCGATTTTGTCGGACTCATCATATAACTGTCCGTCATTGTAAGCCCGATCGTTTTCGCACAATCCAAAATCTGCATCACACTTTTCTGATGTTCCATTGAAAAGTCACCATATCCGGGACTAAACCTCGGACGCAGAAAATATCCCCCACTTCGCAGCTCTTCTGCGATCGTCTCCTGACACATGTCGCAATACTCTTCCAGAAGCGCGGCAGCACAAGCCTGCAGAACAACGGCATCTGCCATGTCTGTCAATGATTTCCGCCGGATCAGCTGATCCACGCCGATTCCGAGCGTTGCACCAAACAGAACGATTTTCTCACACCCCCGCAAGTTACGTCCCAGACTTTTACTTGTTACATGCACATTTCCAAAGCAGACGTGTTCCGGATCGATCCACTCTAAATCAAAGAAGCGATAGATGGATTTTCGATTCACCACCGACTGCAGATCAGAAAATGATCGGTCAATCAGGGCTGATGTCTGTTCATCTACCGCATGTCTTCCATATCCGAGATAACGAACTGCTTCCCTTTTCAGCATTTCTTTGTTCCCGGTTTCTAGCATTGGATCACCTCGGAGAGGTTTTCCATGATCTTTGCCGCAATATGCGGCTTGTTCATCGAATAAATGTGAATATTCTTCACCCCGTTTGCAAGCAGATCGATGATCTGGTCTGTCGCATACGCGATTCCTGCCTGCTCCATCGCTTTCGGATGGTCGCCAAAACGATCCAGCATCGCGAGAAAACGTCTCGGGAACACAGTGCCGGACAATTCCTGACTCCGTTTCATCTGCGCCGCGCTTGTGATCGGCATGATCCCCGGAAGTACCGGAACAGTGATCCCCGCCTCCCGGATCCGATAAAGGAAATTATAATGGATATCGTTGTCAAAAAACATCTGGGTTGTCAGAAAATCAACGCCGCTGTCCACTTTCTGCTTCAAAAACTTGATATCATCCTCTTTGTGTTCATTTTCCACATGTCCCTCCGGATAACAGGCTGCTCCGATGCAAAAGTCGCCCGATCGCCGAATCGCCTCTACCAGTTCGTACGCATAGTGATATCGGTCTTCCGATGGAAAGACCATTCCCTCCGGAATGTCTCCCCGAAGCGCCAGGATGTTCTCGATCCCCAACGCTTTTAAATTCTCGATCACAGTCTGCACTTCTGCTTTTGTTGAGGATGCGCAAGTCAGATGGGCAAGACTCTCCACTCCCAGTTCATCCCGAATATACGAAGCGATCTTCGCCGTATTCTTGCTTGTGCCGCCGCCTGCTCCATAAGTCACGCTGATATAAGATGGATGCAGTCCCGCGATCTGCTCTGTGGCGCTGCGCACTTTCTCATATCCTGCGTCTGTCTTCGGTGGAAACACCTCAAAAGAAATATGTATTTTGTCTTCAAGTAGTCTGTCAATTATCTTCATCTTGTCTTATTCTCCAATCAAGCTTTTGTATAGATTCTGGTACTGTCCCGCAGAATTCTTCCATGAAAAATCTGCATTCATCGCCCGTTCCACGATCTTGTTCCAATCCCGTTTTTTATCATAGTAGATCTTCTCGGCATAACGGACGGTATTCAGCATCTCATGCGCATTGTAATTTGCAAAACTAAATCCCGTTCCGGTCTTTTCAAATTCATTATAAGGCTCTACCGTGTCTTTTAATCCTCCGGTCTCACGGACGATCGGGATCGTTCCGTAACGGAGGCTCATCAACTGGCTGAGTCCGCATGGTTCAAACAGAGACGGCATCAAGAACGCATCCACGGAAGCGTAGATCTTATGTGAAAGTTCATCCGAGTAAAAGATGTTCGCAGACACTTTTCCGGAATACTTCCACGCAAAATGCCGGAACATGTTCTCATATTTTGCATCTCCGGTTCCAAGTACCACGATCTGAACCGCATCCTGACACAATTCATCCATCACATAATCAACCAGATCAAATCCTTTCTGATCGGTCAGTCTCGAAATCATCCCGATCATCATCACTTTCGGATTCTTCTCAAGTCCAAGTTCTTCCTGCAGCGCTGCTTTGTTGACCGGTTTGTTCTTCCGGAAATTTTCCACAGAGAAGTTCTTCACGATCTTTCCGTCTTTGGACGGGCTCCACTGTTCATAATCCAGGCCATTGACGATCCCGCACAGATCATTTGCCCGGGCATTCATCAGTCCGTCCAGTGCTTCCCCATAAAATGGTGTTTTGATCTCCTCCGCATACGTCTGGCTCACGGTCGTCACCTTATCCGCATAAACGATGCCGCCTTTCAAAAGGTTGGCATCTTTGTATGCTTCCATTTTGTCCGGTACAAAATAATAATCCGGAAGTCCGGTGATCTGACGCACCGTCTCTTTATCCCATACGCCCTGGAATTTCAGGTTATGTATTGTCATCACAGTCTTGATGCCGCGGTAATATTCACCGAGATAGCGAAAATTATCCAGATAAACCGGGATCAGTCCGGTCTGCCAATCATGACAGTGGATCAATTCCGGACGGAAACCGATCACCGGCAGGATGCTCAAAACCGCTTTTGAGAAAAACGCAAATTTCTCGATATTCCATCTCGGATCTCCGTCATAAGGTGCAAAGCCGTTGAAATAATATTCATTGTCAATAAAATAAAACGTAATCCCATCATATTCACATGTTAAAATTCCAACATAACGGTCTTCCCCCGCAAGATTCATATAGAAATGATCGACATACTGCATCATGTCTTTCCACTTCTGGTACATGCAGTTATACTTTGGCAGGACAACCCGGACATCGTATGACGATTTATCAAAATACTTCGGCAGAGAACCGACCACATCCGCAAGACCACCGGTTTTTATAAACGGGACACATTCTGAAGAAGCAAATAAAATATTTTTCATAAGACAAACCCTCCACTTTCTTATTTCTCCAGCAATCATTCTTGTCTGTTATTATACCTCATTTTCAGGTACTTGAAAAGAATTAATTCCCATCCGCTCACGTTATTCTGCCGATGTCGTGCTCGGGAACGCATTCGGTCAGCGGTGTTTGTACTCCAACTGGATCGTATCCGCGATCAGTGCGATAAACTCGGAATTTGTCGGTTTTCCTTTTCCATTGCTGACTGTATATCCGAACAACTCATCCAACGTATCCAGTTTCCCTCTGCTCCATGCGACTTCGATGGCATGGCGGATCGCCCGTTCCACCCGGCTCGATGTTGTCTGATACTTTTTCGCTACCGTAGGATATAAGATCTTCGTGATCGCATTCAGCACATCCATATCTTCGACCGCCATCATGATCGCATCCCGAAGATAATGATATCCTTTGATATGCGCCGGGATCCCGATCTCATGTAGCATATCGGTCACACGGTTCTCCAGACTTTCCTCCCTCTTCGCCGGGTTATGATCCAACACATCCTCCATTCTTCTGTCATGGCTTCTGTACACTTTCCTGACTGTTTTTATCCGGTCCAAAAGTACTTCGTTATTAAATGGTTTCATAATATAGTAATTCGCACCCTTATTAAAGGCGTCTTCCGTAATCCTCTCCTGACCGACCGCTGTTACGACAATAAAATAGGGCTGCTTCATCATCGTTTTGTCATGGCTGACATGATCCATCACCGTCAGACCGTCCATTTTCGGCATGATCAGATCCAACAGGACAACATCCGGCTGTTTGTTCTTGATGATCCGATACATTTCTTCCCCATTTTTCGCCTTGCCAACTACATGAAGTTCTTTATCCATGTTGATCACTTCTTCCAACATATCCAAAATTCTTTCATTATCGTCAGCGATCGCCACATTTAACTGCTCCATTTTTATACTCTCTCCTCCCAATTGAATAGCAGTTTGATTCGAGAACCGCCACCTAGCTTATTATATCGGTCTCCCTGAAAGGAAGCAAGGGGATCTTTGCGCCCCTTTTCGACAGAAAGCCCCCGAAATCAAATGCTTTCGACGATTTCAAAGAAAAAGGTCTTTTCTTTTTTCATCCGCCCGCCTTTGATCTGTATAAAAATGCATTATTTTGTAAATCGATTCTTTCCAGTTTTTGTCAGTTTTCCCACAGATCTTATCAACTTTCCTGACCGTCACATACTGTCTCCAGCATCGTCTCCGCAAAAATCCCGTATCCTTTTGTCGGATCGTTGACAAACACATGGGTTACCGCGCCGATCAGTTTTCCATCCTGAAGAATCGGAGATCCTGACATTCCCTGAATGATCCCGCCGGTTTCATCCATCAATTCCGGATCCATCACTTCAAGAACGATCCCTTTATTTTCCTCTTTCGCATTGGGATCCACCTCCGTGATCTGAATGCCATATTCCCGCACCTCCTCACCAAGACAGCAGCGGATCGTCGCATCTCCCGTATGGATTTCCTCTTTTTCCGCCACCTGAACGGGAATCTGTTCCTCAAATAAAGCGTCAATTTCTTCGATCGTCCCATAAATTCCCATTTCCGTATTTTTTTCGACAGTCCCCAGACGGTTGTAGCGGTTGTACACGATCATTCCCTCCATACTGCCCGGCATACCGTTTTCTCCTTTCAGAATGGACCGGATACTCGTCTTATAAAGGCTTCCTCCTCCGATATCCATCAACACACTTGTATCTGCATCGTGGATTCCATGTCCCAAAGCGCCAAATTTACTGTTTCCGGTCAAAAATGTGATCGTTCCCAATCCCTGTACATTATCCCGGATCCAGATTCCAAGTTTATGATCCGATCCCGCACATTTCACAGCATCCATTTTAACCTCCAGCTCTTCCGTACCGCGCCGCAGTTTTAACACGACTTCCTCCTGCTTCAAATCTGCCAGTTCTTCTGTCAGATCTTTTTTACATTCCACTGCACGCTCATTGATCCCGACAATGTAATCGCCGGCATGTACAAGGTGTCTCGCGGGTTCATATTTCTCCCCGTCCTCGCCCTCGATCTCCTGGGTATCCAACACAAGGATCCCATCCGTCTCCATATAAATCCCCACCGGCATTCCGCCCACCAGAACCGTATTTTCTCCGGTGCTCCCGGTGCTGACCGCTTCCTCATTCCGTTTATCCTCGCGCCCATTGCTTTGCATGGCCGAAAAGAAAACACCGACCAAAAGAGTTACAAAAACTGCCGTTTTCTTCCAACACTTTCCTCTTCCGTTCTTCAAATCTGTCACATCCTTTCTCCCGAATACGATAATCACCGGAAGTGCCAAAAGGCACATTCCGGGATTGTAAGCAGTCGCCAAGGTCCCGGGCAAGCCCGGACTTTGGCTCGTCGCCTATGCAAAAAACGAACATCGGCACAGGCAAAAATGCTGTACATTTGATGTTCGTTTTTAGTATGTGACAGATTCTTTTATTTCACACTGGAATTATATTTCACGCTTTGCCAATTCTTTCATCTCACGCGCGCTTTCCAGTATATTTTTTGTGATTTTTGCGCCGCCGAGTAGCCTTGCCAGCTCCTGTACAGACTCTTCTTCTTCCAAAATATGGATCTGCGTGCGGGTAGACGATGCATTCGCCGCTTTTTCAATCGCATAATGCGCGTCCGCCATCGCCGCGATCTGGGCAAGATGCGTAATACAGAGTACCTGACGCGACTCTCCGATCAAATGCATCTTTTCCGCTACTTTTCCGGCTGTGATCCCACTGATCCCGGTATCGATTTCATCGAAGATCAGCGTCGGCGTATCTTCCTTATCCGCAACAACCGTTTTGATCACAAGCATGATCCTGGAAAGTTCTCCCCCGGAAGCCGCCGTCCCCATCGGTCGGAGCGCTTCCCCCGGATTGGTGGACAAATAAAATTCCGCATCGTCGATCCCGCCCGCGCTGCGCTCTTTCAATTCCGAGAACCGCATCTCAAATCGGGTATCCAGAAAATTCAGATCCAAAAGCCCTTTTTTGATCTTTTCTACAAATGGAACCGCCGCCTTTTTCCGCGCTTCACTTAATTTCTTCGCACAGGAATCATACGTCTCTTTTGCTTTTTTGACCTCCCGAAACAATTCCTGCATATATTGTTCATAATCTTCAAGTTCTGTTAGTCTCTGCTTTCTCTTCTCACAATATGCGAGGATCTCACTGACAGAATTGCCATATTTTGACTTTAAATGATTGATCTCATTCAGTCTGCTTTCCGTTTCGTAAAATTCTTCATCGGAAAATTCAAATGTTTTCGCATACTCGGAAAGTTCACGGTTAAAGTCATTCAGAAGATCGTCAATTTCCGACAATTGCGCGTATAGCTGCCCGCCCTGCCCGTCACACTCCGCGACGTCCTGCAACGCACGGATCGCGCGGCTTAACAGATCGCTGGCGTTGGACGAACTGTCTTCGCTCGTATAGCGGTAAGCTTCCGCAATCCCCTCGGTGATCCGCTTTCCGTCCAGCATCCTGCGATACGTCTGTTCCAATTCTTCGTCTTCCCCGTCAGAAAGACCGGCTTCTTCAATCTCGCCGACTTCGAACTGTGCGAGAGACAATTCCCGTTTTTGTTCCTGTTCGTCCAGTCTGGACTCTTCCAGCTTTTTCGACAAACGCTGATATTCCCGATATGCCGTTTCCGTCTGTTCTTTCCATTTTTTCACGGCATCTCCCGCATAAAGATCAAGAAATGCGAGATGATTTTTCTTGTGCAGCAAAGACTGGTGCTCATGCTGACCATGAATGTCGATCAGCAGGCTTGCCACATCTTTTAGAAGCCCCATGCTGACCGTTTCTCCATTGATCTTGCTCGTACTTCTCCCTGTCAACAGCTTCCGGCTCAGAACGATCCGTCCGTCTTCCGGATAGACATCCATCGACTCAAGCTGTTCCAAAAGCGCGCCCTCGATCCCTGAAAATGTCAGTTCCACCAGTCCGAATTTTGCTCCTGTCCGCAGCAGATCCGCTGAATATTTGCCGCCCAGCGCCAGATTCACCGATCCGAGCAGGATTGATTTTCCCGCGCCGGTCTCGCCGGTCAGGATATTGAGTCCCGGACAGAATTCCACCTCGATCTCATCGATCAGCGCCAGATTTTTTACATGAAGATTCTCTAACATATTTGATTCCTATTTTCCTTTTGACACAATTTTCCGTATCTTGTCCATAACGACTGCCGTATCTTCCACAGTGCGGATCGCGCACATGATTGTATCGTCCCCGGCGATACATCCGACCACTTCACTCCAGTCCATCGCATCCACGGCAGCCGCAACTGCCATTGCCATACCTGAAACGGTCTTGATCACAAGGATATTCTGTGCCATATCCATCGATACATACCCATCCTGCAGTACGCGGACGTATTTTTCACTCATTCCGCCCTCATCCGGACGCAGCACGACATATTTCTGTCTGCCGCCGTCCGAAGCAACCTTTGTCAGCTTCAGATCCCGGATATCGCGGGAGATCGTTGCCTGTGTCACTTTAAACCCTGCATTATTCAGACGGTCCGCCAGTTCCTCCTGAGTCTCAATATTATATTGATTGATAAGTTCGATAATTTTTGCATGACGACTGACTTTCATAATTTTAGTTTCCTTTCATTTTCTCCCGCATCGTTTTCATAAAACTTTCTTTGCTCAATTTCACAAGCCGGACTGTCTCCCGCGCTTTGTTGATCCGCACGCGGTCATTGCTGTGCAGACGTTCTGTATCCGCCCCGTCAAATGTAACGAGGGCATGTTCCTCTCTGCCGTAGCGTCCCTCACAGACTTCAATCTCGATCGTATCCTCCGCTGACAATACAATGCTGCTCGCATTCAAAGCATGCGAACAGATCGGTGTGATCACGAACATGCTCGCCGTCGGTTCTACGACCGGTCCTCCCGCAGAAAGATTATAACCGGTCGATCCGGTCGGTGTGGAGACGATGATCCCGTCTGCCAGATAACTGTTCAGCAGTGTTCCGTTCACATAAACTCTGAAATGAACGACCCGCAGTCCTCCGTCCCGGGTGATCACAACGTCATTCATCGCCACATGACCGACGCATCCGTTGATACTGCCGTACATCATCATCCGCTGTTCAATATCCGGTTTTTCAGAAAACAACTGATCCAGCGCTCTTCTGCAGTTCGGCAGTTCTACCTCGGTCAGATAACCGAGCGTTCCCATATTGACCCCGATCAGCGGAATATGATATTCTTTCAGTTCCCGCGCCGCGCGGATCAATGTACCGTCTCCGCCCAGAACGATCGCGCACTCAATTCCCTGCGGCACAGTTCCGGGAACGATATGCCCCTCTGCATCTTTTGTCGCCACAATGCATTTTTTCCCGTTTTCTTCTATATAAGTCTGAATCTCCTGTGTGATCTGATAACCGATGTCTTTCAGTTCATTTGCTATAATGTAAAAACGATCCATACTGTTTCCTCTTGTCCTGCTTTGTAAAATCTGTCTTTTCCGTTAGGACGGCAGTGCCGCTCCCTTTTCATGCGCCAACGTTTCAAACGCACGGTCTGTTACCTTTTCCAGCTCCTGTTTCATCTCATCGGAGATCTCCGGAGCCATGCCTGCTCCGTGTTTTTTCAAATGGATCAGATATTCGATATTGCCCTCCGGTCCGCGGATCGGCGAGAAGTCGATATTTTTGATCTCAAATCCGATGCTCTGCGCATACTGAGCCACTTTTTCGATTACTTCCCGATGGGTGCTCTTCTCACGCACGACGCCTTTTTTCCCCACTTTTTCTCTTCCCGCCTCAAACTGCGGTTTGATCAGCGCCACGATCTCTCCGTCCGGCGTCAGATAATTCCGGATCGGCTCCAGTACTTTTGTCAGTGAGATAAAGGAGACGTCGATCGAAGAAAATGCGATCGGCTCTCCGATATCCTCCGGCGTCACATATCGGATATTCGTCTTTTCCATACAGACAACACGTGGATCCTGACGCAGCTTCCAGTCAAGCTGCCCCCTGCCAACGTCAATGGCGAACACTTTCACCGCCCCGTTCTGCAGCATGCAGTCCGTAAATCCTCCTGTGGAAGATCCCACATCGGTACAGACTTTTCCATCCACGGTCACATCAAAATTGGCAAGCGCTTTTTCCAGCTTTAATCCGCCTCTGCTGACATATGGAAGTGTATGTCCTTTGATCTCGATCTGTACCTCATCCGAAAATGTCGTTCCTGCCTTGTCTTCCCTCTGTCCGTCTACGAATACATTTCCCGACATGATCACTGCTTTCGCTTTCTCTCTGGATCCCACCAGATTTCTTTTTACAAGCAATACATCCAAACGCTCTTTCATCTGCACTCCTCTTCAATCTGCTTTATCAGCCTGTCTTTTTCCATTCCGATCATACTGCGAAGACTTCCGATATCGCCGTGTTCCACAAACTGATCCGGAATACCGACAGGACGTACTTTCATCGGAAGTCCGCGTCCGGCAACATACGCCAATACCTGCTCCCCATATCCGCCTGTCTCTATATTCTCTTCGAGTATCATCACATAGCGATGCTTTTCGGAAAGCCGCTCAAGCATCTCCGTATCCAACGGTTTCACAAACCGTGCATTGACAAGGGAACATGAGTATCCCTTTTCTTTCAGCCCGCTGCGCACCGCCTCTGCAAGTTCTGCCATATGCCCAACAAATAAAACCGCAAGATCGGATTCCTCATAGATCATCTCGCTCTTACCATATACGATCGGTTCCCGGAATTTTTCCAGTCCCTCATATGCCTCTCCTCTCGGATAACGCAGCGCGATCGGATGCGGATACCCGATTCCGAACCGCACCATATCTGCCATCTCCCAGCGGTTTTTCGGCGACATGACCGTCATATTCGGGATCATGGACAAAAACGATAGATCAAAAATCCCCTGATGAGTCTCCCCGTCGCTTCCTACAAGTCCCGCCCGGTCCACTGCAAACATCACAGGAAGATCCTGCAGGCAGACATCGTGAATGATCTGGTCATACGCCCGCTGTAAAAAAGAAGAATACACTGCCACGACCGGCTTCATGCCTCCTGCTGCCAGACCTGCGGCAAATGTCACCGCATGCTCTTCCGCGATCCCCACATCAAAAAAACGATGCGGATACCGTCCCGCAAATCTCGCAAGTCCGGTTCCGTCTGCCATCGCAGCCGTGATCGCCGCCACATCTTCCCGCTCCTTTGCCGCACTGCAGAGCACTTTGGAGAACACATCGGTATAACTGTCTTTTCCCTTGCTCCCTTTCGTCTCTCCGGTCTCTGCGTCAAACGGTCCGACCCCATGGAACCGGGACGGTTCTTCTTCCGCCGGAACATATCCTTTTCCCTTTTTCGTCCTCACATGGACCAGCACCGCATGATTGACCCGCTTCGCCTCCTGAAGCGTCTTATAAAGCTGCCGGATATCATGTCCGTCCACCGGTCCTAAGTAAGTGATCCCCATATCTTCAAAAAGCATGCCCGGCACGAAAAGCTGTTTGATCCCGCTTTTTGTCTTGCGGATCTGATCCACGATCTTTTCTCCCTGAACCGGTATCCGTTTCAGCTTGTCTTCCACGCCTTTTTTCAGCTCGGTATAAGCTTCCGCTGTCCGCAGTCCGTTCAGATACCGGGACATTCCGCCTACATTTTCCGAAATAGACATATTATTGTCATTCAAAATGATGATAAAATTACTCTTCAGCCGCGCCGCATTGTTCAGCGCCTCAAATGCCATGCCGCCTGTCATCGAACCGTCGCCGATCACAGAGACAACGTTATACTTCTCTCCTTTGATATCCCGCGCCGCCGCATAACCGAGCCCTGCCGAGATCGAGGTGGAACTGTGTCCTGTATTGAACGCATCGCAGGAACTTTCTTTTCGCTTCGGAAATCCGCTCATGCCGCCGTACTGGCGCAGAGTTTCAAATCCATCCCGCCGTCCCGTCAGAAGCTTATGTGTATATGCCTGATGTCCTACATCCCAGATCAGTTTGTCTTTCGGAAGATCCAGTGCGAGATGCAACGCGATCGTCAATTCTACAACACCCAGATTCGATGCCAGATGACCGCCCGTCTCGCTGACATGCTCGATCAGGAACTGACGGATCTCATCCGCCAGAGGCTTCAGTTCTTCCGGCTTCAGTTCTTTGATGTCGTTCTCTTTTTGAATTTTTTCTAAAACCATACAGCCATCCCCTTTTGTTCTTTCTTCACCTATTTTTCGCGGTGGATCAATGACAAAAGTAATTCCTCCAAAAACGGATCTGCCGGTTTGAGTCCCCGCAGTTCCTCCACTGCCTCTTTGGAGAGACGTTCCACTTCCGCCCTCGATGCTTCCAGACCTTTCCATGTAACATACGTTGTCTTTTCGTTTTTCTCGTCACTGTGGATCGGCTTTCCGAGAACTTCCTGACTGCCCGTCACATCCAGGATATCATCCTGGATCTGAAATGCCAGTCCGACTTTTTTCGCAATCCGTTCCACACTTGCCGTCTGTGCTTCGTCCGCTCCGGCAAGTACCGCGCCGATCATCATCGCGCTTTCAATCAATGCGCCCGTTTTCAATTCGTAAATAAACAACAGTTTTTCACCGGAGATCGCTTCTCCCGCCGCTTTGACGTCCACGACCTGACCGCCGATCATTCCGTAGATCCCGGCTTTCTTCGCAAGGATCTGCATTGCTTTTCCGACTCTCAAAAAGTCCGTATCTTCCAGATCGAACGCCTGTGATGCAGTCTCAAACGCATAATTCAGCAGGGCATCGCCTGCAAGGATCCCCATATCTTCCCCGTATACGACGTGGGTCGTCTTTCTGCCGCGCCGGTATTCGTCGTTATCCATTGCCGGAAGGTCATCATGTACGAGTGAATATGTGTGGATCATCTCCATCGCAGCCATGAACGGTTCCACAACCGATCCTTTCCCTCCAAACAAACGGTACGTCTCCCACATCAACATCGGACGGAGCCGCTTTCCGCCTGCAAGCAGACTGTACTCCATCGCTTCCATGATCAGGCGCTGCTCTCCTTTTGCTTCCGGGAGAAAGCGCCTCAAAATCTGCTCGATCTGTTCTGTTCTCTGCTTCTGTTCTTCTCTAAAATTCATGTAATTCTCCGTTCTCATCCAATGCCAGAACGCTCTTTTCGACCGTATCGATCGTTTCCGAGCACTGTTTTAACAATGTAACGCCTTTTTTATAAAGTCCGAAAGATTCTTCCAGTGTTGTCTCGCCTTGTTCCAGTTCATCTACTACACATTCCAGAGATGTGAACAACTCATCAAGCGTCGGACTTTTTTTCATCTCTTCCATCCGTCTTCCACCTCTATGATACGGGCTTTGATCTTTCCGTCTGTCACATAAACGGAAATCTCCTGCCCGCCTTTCACCTGTTTCACCGACCGGACGTTCTCTCCGTCCGCCAGTTCCGTATACGAATATCCCTGACTCAGCTTTTTCAGAGGGGACAGACCGTCGATCTGCTCCGTGTAAATTGCCAGCCGATACTTATTTTCCTCCAAAAGCATCTGCATCCGATCCCGCAGACGGTTCTCCAATTCCAGCAGCCGCTGACGGTTTTCATTCAACTTCTGCTGTGGATGCGTATGTTTCAGCCGCAGTTCCAGCTGTTCCAGTCTTCTGCGCTCCAGCATAGTCTTTAAACGCATCTGCCTGCGCATCCGACTAAAAAACGCTTCCATCTGTTCCAAAACATGCCTGTAATCATACACCGCAAGTTCCGCCGCCGCTGATGGTGTCGGCGCGCGCAGATCCGCCACAAAATCTGAGATCAATGTGTCTGTCTCGTGCCCCACTGCGGAGATCACGGGAACCCGGCATTCAAAGATCGCGCGCGCCACCTTTTCTTCATTAAATGCCCATAGATCCTCGATGGAACCGCCGCCGCGACCGACGATCATCACATCTACATTCTGCTTTTCCATCATCCGGATTCCCCGGACAATACTGTCCGCCGCTCCCTCTCCCTGCACAAGCGCGGGATAGAGGATCAACTGCACATAGGGGTTTCTTCTGGATGCGATCTGGATGATATCGCGTACCGCCGCTCCCGTCGGCGCGGTCACGATCCCGACTGTCTTGGCACACTTTGGGATTGGCTGTTTATATTCATCTGCGAACATACCCATCTCTTCCAGTTCCTGCTTCAGCGCTTCAAACTTCTCATAAAGAAGTCCTGCTCCCTCAAGGATGATCTCATTTGCATAGAGCTGATATTTCCCATCGCGCTCGTATACATTGACGGAACCAAGCACGACAACTTTCTGCCCCTCCCGCATACGAAAAGAAAGCCCGGACCGTGCGCTTGCAAACATAATGCAGGCAATCGTACCGGACTCGTCTTTCAATGAAAAATAGATATGACCGGAAGTGTGGTACTTGCAGTTCGACACCTCGCCTTTTACATAGATCCGGTTCAGCATGAAATCCTGAGTGAACATATTCTTGATATACAGGTTCACCTGCTTCACCGTGTAGACATTGCGCATACGCTCCTGCCTCCTGTTTTCTTCCGATGCTTATTCTGCAAGACGCGCGAGCACTCCGTTGACAAATGCCGGTCCGCTCTCGCCGCTGAACCGCTTCGCCAGTTCCACTGCCTCGTTGATCGCCACGCCTACCGGAACGTCTTCGTCCCACTTCATCTCATATACTGCAAGACGCAGGATCGCCAGATCCGCTTTGTTCATCCGCTTTGTCTTCCAGTCTTTGCTCTTCTCATCGATCAGCGCGTCGATCTCGCTGATCTTCTCCAATACCGCTTTGTACTTTGTCTCGATATATGTTCTATCCTGATCTGTCGCACGTTCCAGACTGTCCATATACAATTCAAAATGCTCCGGCATATCCGCCGGCTCATTAAATTCTATCTGAAATACCATCTTAAAAACGTGTTCCCGAAGTTCTGATCTTATCATAATGGCTCCTTTCTGTTGTCCTTTTCTTTTGTAAAGCAAAAAGGATGTCTCACGACATCCTTTATTATACTACATGTATACTGCTCTTTGCAACGAAAACTATTCCCGGTTCTCCATCTCCACGCCTGCGACACGGATATTGATATCCGCAACTTCCAGTCCAGTCATGTTCTCGATCGCCGTCTTCACACGATCCTGCACCTTTGCAGTCACATCCATGATGCTGTAATTATACTTCAGGTTCAGCGCAAGAGATACGGTCACAACCCCCTCCAGCACATCCACTTTCACGCCTTTGGAAAGGTTCTTCATACCAAGGCGGCTGACCAGCTCGTTGGTAATGTTGCCCGCCATCGATGCAACGCCGTCTACTTCTGTCGCAGCAAGCGCGGCAATGATCGCAACGACTTCATCCGCGATCTGCACTTCTCCCATACTGTTGTCATTCTGTATCGTATATGTGGTTCTTTCGTCCTTTGCCATCTTCACAACCTCCAATTTGGTCTAATCTCTTTTTGTATTATAACAAATATCCCTCTGTTTGCAAAGGGAAATTATTATCTTCCAAATTCCGAAAGTTTCAGTCCCTCATTTCTCTCCAGCGTCATCCGGATGCTCCACTCATGCACAAACAAAAGGAGCGGACGGTCTTTCAGATCCTTGATCTTCTTCATATCCGAAGTTCCGCTTAAGCGGTCCATGTCGATCTCGTCGTTTTCGATCCAGCGGATATGCTCGTACGGCAGATTTTCCAGACGGATCTCCACATTGTATTCATTTTCCAGACGGTACTTCAACACGTCAAACTGCAACACGCCGACCACGCCGACGATGATCTCTTCCATACCGGTATTGTATTCCTGGAAAATCTGGATCGCGCCCTCCTGGGCAATCTGATTGATCCCTTTGACAAACTGTTTCCGCTTCATCGTATCGACCTGACGCACTCTCGCAAAATGTTCCGGCGCAAACGTCGGGATCCCCTCGTAAGCGTACTTCTCTTTCGAGGTTGTCAATGTATCTCCGATGGAGAAAATTCCCGGATCAAAAATACCGATGATGTCTCCGCCACACGCCGATTCTATGATCTTACGTTCACTTGCCATCATCTGCTGCGGCTGGGAAAGACGCACATCTTTTCCGCCCTGAATGTGATAAGCCGACATCCCCGCCTCGAATTTTCCGGAACAGATCCGCATGAACGCGATCCGGTCACGATGCGCCTTGTTCATATTGGCCTGGATCTTGAACACAAACGCCGAGAAATCATTTTCTTTCATCGGATCGATCAGTCCGTGATCCGACATTCTCGGCAGCGGTGAGCTTGTCATCACAAGAAAATGCTTCAGAAATGTCTCCACACCGAAGTTCGTCAGCGCCGACCCGAAAAACACGGGAGACAGTTCGCCTTTTGAGACGAGTTCCTGATCAAATTCGGCCGCCGCTCCGTCCAGTAGTTCGATTTCCTCTTCAAGAAGCGCTTTTGCATCTTCTCCGATCACTTCGGAAAGCATCGGATCCTCTTCCGAGATCGTCTGTACCGCGCCCATCTTTGTTCCTTTTTGGGTATCGGAGAACAGCTCCACTTCTTTTTTCTGACGGTCGTATACTCCTTTGAACGCTTTACCGGAACCGATCGGCCAGTTCACCGGACAAGTTGCGATCCCAAGCTCTTTCTCAATATCGTCCAGAAGTTCAAATGTATCCATCGCATCCCGGTCCATCTTATTGATAAACGTAAAGATCGGAATATGGCGCATGACGCAGACTTTGAACAGCTTTCTCGTCTGCGCCTCCACACCCTTGGACGCGTCGATCACCATGACCGCGGAATCCGCCGCCATCAGCGTCCGGTAAGTATCCTCCGAGAAATCCTGATGCCCCGGCGTATCCAGGATATTGATGCAGAATCCCCCGTAATTAAACTGCAGGACCGAAGACGTTACCGAGATACCTCTCTCTTTCTCGATCTCCATCCAGTCCGAAACCGCATGCTTTGCAGTCGCCTTTCCTTTGACCGATCCCGCCTGGTTGATCGCGCCTCCATACAACAGGAACTTCTCGGTCAGCGTTGTTTTTCCGGCATCCGGATGGGAAATGATCGCAAACGTCCGCCGCTTTTTTATTTCATTTGTAATATCAGACATAATTCCATATCTCCTCGTATTTCTGGTTCCTCTTCACATAACCGGAATCCATTTTACCATAACCGTTCACTGCCTGCAATCTTTTGTTTTATTCGTGGATCGGTGTGATCACGATATTTTCCGGTGCAATCTCCGTTTTCCGTGTCACGATGTCCTCGATCTGCGCCCGGTTGGCATCCGTTAATTCTTCCGCATTCACAACAATGTCCGCGGAATCTTCGGTCAGATTGACCACAGACTCGGAAAATCCTTTGGACGCCATCAATGTCTCGATCGCCAATTCCTGCTCGGCGATCTGCGTCATCCGCACCATCTGTTCCACTGCGCTCTGTTTTTCTTCCTCGCTGATATTTGTGTTGTCGATCAGCGCCTGCAAGGTTTCCTTATTCTGCGCACGCACCTGCTCTCTTGATACTTTCGCCTGCGCAACGGTACTGTCCGCTCCTCCGTTTGTCAGGACTGCCTCCCCCGGTGTTCCCTCGACTTCGGAATCCGTGCTTGCGATCTCGGTACTTTCCGTCTCCAGATCTTCCTCCGAGATGTCCAGAAGTTCCTGATTGACCATCTCTGTATTTGCCTCTGCACTGCTGTTTGGATCATCGCCGAATAATTTCCCCGAATAATTCAGATATCCGGCTATGGCGATCATCACCGCCAGGGTCGTAATAATGATCTGGTTTTTCTTAAATAAATGTTTCACGAAAGTTCCTCCTTTTCCATCACCTTTTTTCATGATCCTGCTGTTGTCCTTTTCATTATTTTTATCTTATGCGCTTCGATCCCAAATAATGCCTGGATCGCTTCCGTGATATTTTGCACGACGACCGGATGATCTCCCCCCTCCGCGATCACAGCAACGCCCTCCACCTCCGGCAGCATCTCCCGGCTCACATAGGGCGTCTGGCTTCCGTCCTCACGCTGCTCATAAATACTGGTTTTTTCCGTTTCCCCCTCTTTTTCCACCCGCGTTCCGCCTGCCGAATCTTCTTCCGTCGTTGTCCTGCTATTGGAAATCTGATCCTTTTCGATGACTTTCTGCCCGGATGATTTCAAGGTGATCACCACTTCCGTCTTTCCGACCCCCTCCACACATTCCAGTGCATCCGCCACCCGTTTTTCCAGATACGCCTCATACTGCCCCACCAAAGTATCTTCCGCTCCTGTCCCATTTCCACTACGGATTCCCACAGATGTCTCCCTTTTTGTTTCTTCCTGTTCCTTGTCACTCTCCCTGGGTACCGGGATCGCGATCACCAGCAGCAACAGTCCGATCAGCAGAATCACCAGCAGCTGTTGTTTCCCCGGACGTTTCTCCTCCGTATGTATCCACGTCAAAATCCGATCTCTGATTTTCTCCAATTTCGATTTCCTCCACACCGTCCGTTTCCTTTTCCAGAAACTCGAACACATCCGCCTCTTCAAAATATTCCCTGCTCTCCATGATTTCCTGACGGATCAATTCCGATTCATGATTTCGATATTTTGTTTGAAAAGTCCCCAAACTCCCTGTCACCTGTAAAGGCGGCGTCAGGATCAAAAGGATCAGCACGATCCCCGCAAAAAAACGGACATATTTCCTGTAAGCCTCCCTCGGCAGCACCTCCAGCGCCGCCGTGACGATCACAAGATAAAATGCCAGGTTTTTCATCCACTCATACATCGCATCCAACATCGCTTCGTACCTCTTTTCCCGCCATTTTCTTTCTTAAGATGTCGCCGCTGCCGCCACCGCGATCGTCAGAAGAAACAGAACAAGCACCGTGCACAATACTTTCAGCAGCAATTCATAGCCCGAACTGACGCTGCTGATGCATCCGGTGATACGTTTGTCCGAAACCGGCTGTACGAGCGCAGCCGCAAGCTTATAGAAAAAAGTAAGGACTGCCATCTGGACAACCGGGACGAGACATCCTGCGAGCAGGATCACCGCCCCTGCCATTCCGATCCCGTTTTTGATCAGCACGGTTGTCCCAAGTACAACGTCTGTCATACTGCCGAATGTATTTCCGATCCCAGGGATCGCTTCCACTGTCTTCGTCACAGCGCTTCGTTTCAGTCCGTCGATCGCCGGTCCCAGAAGCCCCTGCACCACATTGATCCCGACTACCAGTGCCAGCAACGTTTTCAAAATCCATAAGATCAGCTTTTTCAGTAGTTCTCCCAGCTCCGTCAGCAGATCCTCCCCCAACATATAATTCATCACCTGCACCATAATATATACATGGATCATCGGAAGCAAAAATTTCAGGATCAGGACTTCCACGAGATAGATCAGGATCAGAACCAGATTGTAGAACATCAGCGCGCTGCTACTTCCCGACGCAAAGGCAACCGCCAGAAAATATCCCGGGCAAAGCACACGCATAAAATCCACCAGAACTTCTACCCTGTTTTCTATCCCTGACATCGCCACACGAAATGTATTGAGACAAAGTGTGATCAGCAGCATATATAAGACGTAAAAGCTGATCCTGGATATCTGTTTATTTTGCAGCGCACTGGCAAAATTAGAAAAAAGCGCCGCCGTGACCGCCAGCAAAAGCATCGAGACCAACTGCTTTTTATTACTGCGGAATTCAAAGGAAAACTGGTCATAAAGATACTGTTTCGCCATTTCCCACGCCGTTTCAAACTCCCCCGACAAGAGCGGATCCAATACATCCCGAAATGTACGTTTCTCCCCCGGCAGTATTTGCTCCATCCCCTCATCCATTTCTGTAAAATCAAATGCCTCCAGAAGCCGTTCCTGCATCTCCTCCCACAATTCCGGATCTGAGTGTCCCAGAGAGCTCTCTTTATCGCTCCGCGATACCGAGACCGTCTCTCCGGTCGCATAGCCGGTCTCTTCCGACGCATGACAGGTCCGTCCCGATATGCAGACACTCAGACAGACCAAAATGAAAACACGCCAAGTCCAAAGAATCCGTCTCACTTGCACTCCCCCGTCGCGTCTCATACGAGAAACTCCTGTATCGTCTCCAGAAGCGCCAAAAGGATCGGCATTCCCATCGCAAGGATCGTCAGCTTGCTGAACACTTCGATCTGCACTGCGATCGTCTGATATCCGGTATCCTTGCAGATGCTCGATGAAAATTCCGAAATATAAGTGATGCCGATCATTTTCAGCATCGTGGACAGATATCCGGTATCCACACTGATATAACGGCTGATCTCATCGATCGTCCGCACAAAAATTTCCAAACGGTCCACGATACAAAGAAACAGAACAATGCTCACCGCCACACTCATATAAATCCCATATTCTGTTTTCCCGCCTTTGAACTGGATCGCAAGCAGCGCTCCCAGCACGCCGATCATTCCGATCTGTACCATATTCATGACCGTATCCTCCATCTATTTTCCGACCGGATTTTCGTTTACAGTGAAAACATCCGCTGTACGGATTCAAATAATTCATAGATAAAAGGCAGCACCCAGGTAAGGACAAGGATCAATCCCGCAAGACTTACCAAAAATGCCTGCTCATCTCTCCCGCTATGCTTCAGCACCTGACTTAAGATCGATACGAGAATCCCAACCGCAGCGATTTTAAAGATTAAATTGATACTCATGCCTCCTCCTTAGATCAAAATGACGATCAAAAAAATGCCTCCCATCACTCCCAGACAGTTTCCGATCCGTTTTTTTGCACTCAAACTTTCCCGTACCTTTTCGATCTCCAGCTCCAACCGTTCCACATAAAGTTTTAAATGCAGGCTTTCCGATGTGCTGTCCATTCTTCCGAGACAGCTCCCTAGTTCTTTTAGCTGGATCACATGCTCGCTTTTTAAATGAAGTGTATGCAGATCCCGGTCAATGGAGCGCATCCAGATTTTAAAGAATTCGTCTTCTTTTCGACGTTCCACCTGCCGCTCCAATCCATGAAGCCATCCTTTGTAAGGTTCTCTCACCCGCACTGCCGCCCGCCCGAACACTTCGCCAAGCGGCGCTTTCGTGTACTCAAGTTCCCCTTTCAGCATATAGATGATATGCCGGATATAAAGCAGTTTTTCCAAATAATCCTGCTGCTCCATGCCATAGAGAAATCCGGCGCCGCTCGTCGCCGTCAGTACAAGAATGGAGCCGATCATTTTCCACATAGCCGGATCCCCCGCTCATCGTAAATCCCCCGCACGGTTCCGGGCTTTCCCTCATGATCCAGCACAATATACCGCTCAAACCGCCTTTGTTCGATCAATTCTTTTACGCCCGGTCTCTCCGAAATTTCTTCCAGATCACTTCCGTGTACGCTGGCGATCAGTTTGCAACCGCAGTGCATCGCATATTCCAGCGCCCGTATCTCCTCTTCACCGCCAATCTCGTCGATCGCAAGCACCCGGGGCGCCATAGAACGGATCAAAAGGATCATCCCCTCCGCTTTCGGACAGCAATCCAGAATATCGGTCCGCATCCCGATGTCATTCTGCGCGATCCCGAGATAACATCCACCTAACTCGGAACGCTCGTCCACCACCCCCACCGTACAGCCTTTGACATACGCATTTCCATCCGAAATCTGACGGATCATATCCCGGATCAATGTCGTTTTACCGCAGCACGGCGGAGAAATGATCAGCGTATGACACACTTCCCTGTTCTTTGTTATGTACCGCATCACCGGATCCGCACATCCGATCACCTCATGCGCCGCCCGGATATTCACCGAAGAAATATACTGCATATTTTTGATCTTATTTCCCTCCACGATCACTTTTCCACTCACGCCGATGCGATGCCCTCCCTCAATCGTAAGAAATCCCTGTCTTAATTCCGTTTCGTATGCATACAGAGAATAACGGCTGATGTAATCCATCGTTTCTCTGATTTCTTCTTTCGTCACCAGATACGGCGCGCCGTCCTCTCCCGGCAGGATCCGCTCCGTGTTTTCGCAGATGACCAAAAGCGGCTTCCCGACGCGGAGCCGGATCTCCTGCAGTCTGGAAAAATCCAAGGATTCTCTTTCCAGAATTTTCCGGATACTTCCCGCCAGTATCTGATAAATCTGCTGCTGTTTTCTTTCTTCATTCATCTTGTCCACCTCTTTAACCAATATATGAATGAGTTTCGGAAATATACATAGATTTATCAGATTCTGTTTGCACGGATAAAAAAAGAAAACTGCCACATGAATTTTCATGTGACAGCCTTCAGCTTTTCCATATTCTATTGTTCCTGCTTTGGTTTTCTTCTCTCCATTTCCGCAAGCACTTTCCGGAACTGGAAGAAGAACAATACTGCGGTAAATGACACCGCCAAAAAGTCGGCGATCGGCTCCGCCAGATAAACCGCCATCGTCTGATTGGATTTCCAGATCTGCGGTACAATATAAATCAGAGGAAGCAGCAGGATGAACTTTCGCATCACCGCCACGATGATCGAAGATTTCGCATTTCCGATGGACATAAATGTCATCTGACATGCCATCTGGATTCCGAACAAAAGCATACAAGCCATATAGATCCGGAGTGCGGTTCTTGTAAATTCGATCAATGCCGCATCTGCCGTAAACATTGCCGCAAACATCTGCGGGAACAACATAACAAGTACCCACAACAGAGTCGCATAAAGCAGACTGGATTTCAAAAGCAACCAGAATGCGCCTTTGACACGCTCTCTGTTCCCTGCCCCGTAATTATAACTAATGATCGGCTGAGCTCCCTGCCCAAGTCCCTGAAGCGGCAGCATCGCAAACTGCATCACGCTGGTCAGGATCGTCATCGCACCAACCGCTATATCTCCGCCGTATTTTAAAAGAGACGAATTAAAGCACACAGAGATCACGCTCTCGCTTGCCTGCATAATGAAGACAGAGGAACCAAGAGCCAGACACGGAAAGATAACCGCCGGTTTTAAGCCCAGATTCTCTTTCTTGATCTGCAATGTTGTCTTTTTTCCAAATAAGAATACAAGTACCCAGATACAGGAGCAAGCCTGAGAAAGAATCGTCGCAAGTGCCGCTCCGCGCACTCCCATTCCAAATCCGAAAATAAAGATCGGATCCAGCACAATATTGATCCCGGCGCCGATGAGAACGGAAAGCATTCCCGTCTTTGCAAATCCCTGTGCTGTGATAAATGCATTCATACCAAGTGTCAGTTGTACAAAAACCGTACCGATCGAATAAATATTCATATACTGCACGGCATATTCGATTGTATTATCGCTCGCTCCAAATGCTAGAAGCATATTCCGGTTCCAAAGCAAAAGGATCGCCGTCAAAACCGCAGAGACGATCAGCTGCATCGTAAAACAATTTCCCAACGTCTTCTCCGCTTTTTCTTTCGCCCCTTTTCCCATGAAGATCGATGCTCGCGGCGCACCGCCGTTGCCTACAAGCGCCGCAAATGCAGACACGATCATGATCAGCGGCATACAGACTCCGACGCCGGTCAGCGCGAGCGCCCCGACATCCGGAATATGTCCGATATACATACGGTCTACGATATTATAAAGCATATTGATCAGCTGTGCCGCAACTGTCGGAAGCGCCAGCCGCATCAAAAGCTTTCCAAGTGGTTCTTTTGCCAGGAAATCTTTCTCATTATTCATTCTCCATTCTCCTTTTCATCGTGTTCTTTGTGTTCTCCACCATTCGGTCATTTAACTCTATGTACAACCTACGCTCTTCTTCTGAAAAGCCACGAAACAACTCTTCTTCAAATTCATTCTGTCTTTTTTCGATCAGGTCCGTGATCGGTTTTGCCGATGCCAACAACGACAAATGGATCTTTCTCCGATCCTTATGATCCTGTTCTCTTTCAAGCAGTCCTTTTCGGATCAGATTTTCCACTGCAAGAGACACATTTCCTTTGGAAAGTCTCCGCAACTCCACAATGTCCCCTGCCGTATCTTTTCCCGGATTATTGTGCAGAAAACTGATGATCTTTCCTTCGATCAATGTCAGCTGATACTTGCCGCAGACCATTTTGATCATACCGTCATGCAGTTTCGCCATTCCCTGAACGGTCACCAGAAAATCTGTTGTTCCAGCCATACAATCCCGCCTCCTGTCCAGTTTGTTTCTTTTAAAACAGTTCTTTTCAGAACCTTTATCATTATAACGCTTTATCGAAGAATGTCAAGTAAAAACCACAGCTTTTCTAACCTTTTCTAACAATCAAAAAGAGACAGATTAACAAAATCATCTGCCCCTCACAACTTGTCTATTTTTCACGGAAGATCACATGGATCAGAATATAAATCATCAGGGATACCGCCAAATACACCACTGCCGCCATTCCTGATATCCGATACAGTTGGATTGTTCCAAAAACAATTCCAATCAACATGATGCCTCCCCCGCTGACAACATGTCCTCCGGCTTCCTCGGCACTAATGAACGGATTGGATTTCCCCCTCTTCTGCAGAGCAAGCATAATCGCCCCGCTCACCGCAAACAACGGTCCTGCCGCCAGTAAGATCCATTCCATCTCTCCCATCTTTACAGCCTCCTTTCATCCTTTTTCAGCTTTTTATTTCCTCTGCTCTTTTGCTCCTAAAACCAACTTATTTTTTCATCTCTGAACTCTGGTGTTTCACCGTGCTCATAAGGATCATAGCGATTCAAATTGCATCCAAATTCTTTTAATGATTTTATTTTTTGCTCCTCCGTCCATACGATCAAGGAAACTCCGTCAAATTCCTCCACAGTTCCATCATTCATTTTATTTTTGAAATACCATTCTACAACGGTTTGATCTCCTTTATGAAAAAACTGTTTAATATTCCATACCAGAACTTTCCCCCGCGTATTCCATTCATGAAACCAATGTTTTACCATTTTACGGTTATGATATTTCGGTCCCCAGCTTTCGACATACGTTACATCCTCCTCAAAAATATCGTCGATGCCTAAATCTTGTTTGGTAAGCCACATTTCAAACCACAGATAGATGATTCGCTCTCGCTCTTCCACTATGGCAGCACCTCGCTTTCTCCATTCTTACATTACATCGGTGTCCCAACTTCGATCAAGTTGCCGTCCGGATCATAAAAACGAATCACTTTTTGCCCCCAGCTATGTGTGATCAGTTTATTCACATATTTGACCGATGGATAAAACTGTTCCAGTTTTTCAATAAATGCTTCTATATTTTCTTCCTCAAAGTACAATTCGCAGGCATTGTTTTGCCGAATCACTTCTTTTCCCAGGAATTTTTTCCAGATTTTTTCATCTTGAAGCACAAGTCCCTCCGTCAAAATCATGTTGCCGTTATTGTCAAGCACCAGATCAAGCCCAAACAAGTCTTTATAAAACTGTCTTGATTTTTCTATATCTTTAACAACGATTAAAACATTCTTTAATTTCATTACATGCTACCTCGCAAATATAAATTCATTGTTCGCCAGACAAACTGGTGTTTACAGCTTTCTTATTGGATGTCTAATAACTGTTTTCCATTTTTCGGGAGCAACCTTTCTTGCATCAGACAAATAGATTTCGTGATGCAATCTTTCATCGTTCATATCATTAACATATCCGTTTTGCTCCAAATAAGCATCCATGAGTGCGACGGTTGTAGGCTCATCATCAAAAGAACCTAAGTGCATAATCTGAACACATAGTCCCTCATCAATCGTAAGATATTCTGCTGATGAACAGTCAAGTTTCTTCTTTTTTGCTGCTGTTTCTACCGCCCAATCAAAATTCTCTTTAGAAACAAAGTCTGGCAAGCGAATAACAGAAATCCAATTGAAAGCAGATTTATCTGTATAATCCACGCCATCAACACCATCTTGCCACCAAAATCCTTCAAGTGGCGGAACAACATATTCAAAAAAGCCTTCTATTTTATAATCGGTCTTATAACTCATTTTTAATGTGTATGCAACAGCATATAATACACCAATCGCCTGCTGATACGCCCCACTCTTTTCATTGGGATCACCATTACCTCTCATAGCAATATAATTAGTTTTCGGTATAGTTACAATCTCCGGTTTGTTCTTAGGCATATAAAATTCTTTGTATTCTTTCTTGAAATCAAAAGCCATATTAACCTCCATATATTCCAATTTTTCTGTTTCCATCCCGACCTCATCTTCTTGCCCTGCGGACAAGAAGCATCCCTCGCTTTGCTCGGTCACTTCCCGTTCTTATAACTCTTTTTATACCGGCAGACTCAAGTATTCAGCCAAACGTTTTTGCTAAATACTCATCTATTTCCGCTCTTGAATGAAAGACATAGATGTTTTTTTGATTTTTATATTTTCTCAACAATTCATATACGATCGGCAATTCATATTTGGGGAAATCAAGAATCCATTGTCTAAATTCGTCATCAAATTTTGTTTCTATCCATGGCATATCTACACGTTGTTTACCTATACGTGATTTTGCTCCAGCCAGACACTCCTCTACCGGAAGATCCAGTAAAAATATAGTTTCACATGCTTGAATGCGCATTTCAAGTGTTCTTCCATAGTTGCCGTCAATAATCCATTCGCTTCCTGAAATTATTTCTTTTAATTTGTCGTCAAACGTATTTCTGTCGACATTTGTTTTGTCCGGCTTGTGCCATAACATATCAAGATAATATAAAGGTAAGTGAGTTTTCTCACTTAATCTTCTTGCGAATGTACTTTTTCCCGCACCCGGACAGCCGATTATGATTACCTTTTGAAACATAAAAACCTCTTTATATCAATCGGAATAAACCAATGCAATCTTTTTCCATTTTCTGATCTTTGTTCTGAAAGTTCCGAAAGGGGCGACCGTATTGATGTGAATGAACTTGTAAACTTCCCACACCGCTGTTTTTGTGGCATCATCCGCCCACTTTCTCATATGTGGCTGAAACAACTCTTGCTCGCTCATTGAATCGATCATTGTATGGATCGCTGTAATATTTTCTTTTAATCTATCTTTCAATTCCGTTAACGATAAATGTGAATATGTATCTGTAAACCATTGATATAAATCCCCCAGCTGATTCCATTTAAACATTTCGGACGGTGTTTTCACTTCAATCCCATGCTTCTCCTCATCTTCCCATTTTAAAACTAACGTTGTCCATCCAACTTGATAAGCAAGATTTTCTGCCGGAGTTCTGTCCACTTCCATTACTCTCTTATCTTTTAAAGATTCCGGAATATTATCAAATTCGGAAATATACTTTTCAAAACTTTTATCTATCTCGTTTTTTAACTCCGCTTTATCCTGATATGTTCTCAAATTATTTCCTCCCCGCTTATCTCTTTAACACAAATTCCTGAACGGGACTTCCAAATTCTTCTGTTAACTTTCCCTCGACAAACCCCATACGCTTATAGAATGCTCTCGCAGCAATTCCTTCCGGCACACCGTCACGATAAGTCGTAACAGATATGTCTTTTGGGGAATCCAGTTTCGTGAACATATAAGACAACATTTTTTCAGCAATATGCTGTCTGCGGTGTTCAGCCGCAACTGCCAAAAAACATAACTCACTGTTTTCATTTGAGAATAATAGAATGCCGACTATTTTTCCTTTTTCTTTTGCACAAACTGCAAAATTTCTGTTCATAAAGTCCAAAACAATATTTCTATGTTCATTCAAGGCTTCCTCCGTCTCAAGTCCCGGAAAAGAATCCCTCACTTTTTCTACAAGCTTCATCCAATGATCAATATCCTGTTCGGTTCCAAGCTGAATTATCATTACTTTCACTCCTCAAATTCTACAAATAGGGAAGATGAACTGCTTCGAGTGTACAGATATAAATTTTTGAAAACTTATAAACTCTTTAAAATTGTTGCTAAATTTTCTTTATGCCATGAAGCACCAACCATTGTTTTGTTCACTTTAAAAGCTAATGTTCCTTGTGATGTACTAATTTCTAATTCATAAGACATTAACTTTTTGTTGAATTTAACACTTGTTACTTCTTCCTTTGGTACGAAAAGAAATGCTTCATTTTCTAATTTGCCCGTTACATTATTTAAACCGATAACAGCAATACCGCTATCGTTAAAATTCATTGCGCAATATTGCATTGAAAGAGCAGTTGCAAGTGGACCGAGAGCATATGTAAACTTACTAGGGAAGATAACACCAATAATAGATGTATTTCCCTTAAAGGTACCACCTTTCTCGTTGAGGTATTGTTTAATGTCTTGTTCTTTTAGCATTTTAATTGTCCACCTATAAAATTATTTTTCGCATAACTTACTGTTTTCATTTTATCATTTCAAAATAGTGATTACAATGTATTTCGTGAAGTTACAGCATTCAATCAGAATTTGTTTCATTGTTCTGATTTTGTTTTTTCCATTCTTTATAATCTTTTTTTGTTTCTTGTTGTCTTTTAACATCTTTCATTTTTCCCAAAATCACTTCTACCTCTGGGTGACTGTGCTGTTCTGGTAGAGAATAGAAAATAAGGTTATCATCGCTTGTATATACTGAAATATTAAAAACCAAATCACTTTCTACAATTTCTTGCATGATATAGGAAATTTCTTCTGCATATTCTTTATCGGTTTTTCCCTCATTAAGATATATACTTGTTTCTATTTCATATTCCCTTTTTTTCAGATATTCTTCTACACTTTCCTTACCATTCCATTCTGTCGTGGTTGTATGCCCTTGAACTTCAAATTGATAACCTCTTATAAAAGGCTTATCTTGAAATAAAGGAGTTGCAATCTCTTTTATTTTATCAGAATAGTAATAAACATGGTAACTGTCCTCAAAAAGTCCAGTATTTCGTGTATATACAGTAGCAGTTTGAGAAGAATTTTCTTTGCTGGAAACTTCTGCAATAATCCAGTTTAATCCTATTTTTTCTTCTTTGTACTTCTTTACTTCTGTAATGATAAATTCTTCATTGTATTTGTCCTTTAATTTGGATAAGATATATTTTTGTGCTTCTTCACTAGAGTTAAAATCATGCGAATAACCGTTACAACCATTTAATAGTCCCAGACAAAGCACACTTGCTATAACACCTAATAAAAATTTTTTATATCGCATAATCGCCACCTCAATGTGATTTGATGATTTAATACAGTTCTACAAACTGGAATTTTCGTTTTCACTATTGTTTCTTATTTGAAATCATACCACCTATTACCTGAACAATTAGAGCTATTCCAAAACCAACAACACCACCTGCTAAAGTAATTAGAATGATTTCATCATAATTAAATCTATTTGCAGCAAAAGACCATATTCCTGCTATGATTGCAAATATTAAAGCAAAGCCTACATACAATGTTCTTATAGTCTTTCTATTCGTTGTTGATACTGGTTCTATCCCTTTAAGAATATAATCAGTCGTGACTTCAAAAAGTTCACTCATAATAATTACTTTTTCTAAATCTGGTGTGCTTTGTTCACTTTCCCATTTTGATACAGCTTGTCTTGATACGCCAACCTTATCAGCAAGTTCCTCCTGTGAGTATCCGTTTTGCTTTCGTAAATATTGTATTCTGTCTGCTATATTCATCGTCAATTCTCCTTTCCCTTTTGCAAAATCATAGCATTTTTTATAGTTGCATTACCACCACCTATGCTTGGAAAAGTGTCAACCAACGGTTTCATTTAGGCTATTCGGAAAATTCCTGTTTTTTATTCTCAACTAAACGAATTGAATTTTATTTGGCAGATTTAATTATCCACTCATCAAGAAATTTCATTTGTTCTTCCGTATGAAACCAATGCTCTCCATTTTTCATGACAGAAAGTGTCGAATTAGTTCTTTGTACAAATTCAAATATCGTTCCATAGGGGATGAGATTATCTTTTTCACCATACAAAATGTGCGTTGGGATTTTCCATATAATAGGATTTTCTCTTACATAGCAAAGATAATCCCATGAAATGGTCTCTCCAAAAGTTGTCTGAATTTCTTTTTTCTCTTTGAGTTCATCTTCTGTAACATTTGCCCAAATCATCATATCAGCAATAAGCCTTTCCATATCTACAACAGGCGAAATAAAATATGCTTTCTCTATTTGCTGATTTGATAAGGCATTGATAGCAAAATACGCTCCAATGCTATTAGCGATTATTTCAACAGACCTGTAGTTTCTACATATCGAATTAAAAAATAATGAAAATTCTTCTTTTGCTTCCCACGGAAACTGTGCAGTATAGTCAAGACCAATCACATCACAATCACTAAAGAGCGATTTGTAATGAATAGCTTCTTCAGCATTTCCACCTTTTCCATGTATATAAATAATTGCTTTATCCACAATAGTTATCCTCCACAACTTCCTGTTTTTCTATTTTATTCTCAACTAAATGAACTGGAATTTATTTTACTTACATTCCATAAATCCTATGATTGAAAAAATCAATCCTACAATTCCAATCCCAATAGAGAGTAGCTCTATTCCTGATGAACAAAGAGAAATTACGATAGCAAAGAGTAGTATTGCGATACCTAATCCAATTTTTTTCATTGTAAATCCCTCCTTTGAAATTTCTAATTGAACAAAATCGCTATCTTTACTAAAGATTATATCATTAGAAAATTATGTAGTCATTCTTTTTCAAACGCTATTTTTAATGAAAAGTATCTTTTTTCATAAAAAAAGACCCGGCACAGAAATCTTCACATTCTTTCTGTACTGAGTCTTTTTATTATGATTTATTATTCAGCCACATCTCTCATGCTGAAGCTGAATCTTCCCATCTTGTCTTTTCCGAGACATACAACTTTTACAACATCCCCGAGCTTCAGAACGTCTTCCACCTTGTTCACTCTTTCTTTAGAGATCTTGGAAATATGCACCATTCCCTCTTTTCCCGGAGCAAACTCAACGAATGCACCAAATTCTTTGATGCTGATCACTTTTCCCTCGAATACCTGACCAGCCTCAAAATCTGTCACGATCGTTGTGATCAGTTTGGCAGCTTTTTCCATGCTCTCTTTCTCAGTTCCGCAGATCGATACTGCTCCGTCGTCCTCGATGTCGATCTTCACGCCGGTCTGTTCGATGATCGCATTGATGGTCTTTCCTCTCTGACCAACGACATCACCGATCTTCTGCGGATCGATCTGCATCTGGATGATCTTCGGCGCATACTCTCCGACTTCTGTTCTCGGTTCTGCGATCGCTTTGTTCATCACTTCATCGAGAATATAGGTTCTCGCTTTTTTCGTTGCAGCGATCGCCTCTTCAATGATCGGTCTTGTCAACCCGTGGATCTTAATATCCATCTGGATCGCCGTGATTCCTTTGTGTGTACCTGCCACTTTAAAGTCCATATCTCCAAAGAAATCTTCCAATCCCTGAATATCAGTCAATACAAGATAATCATCATCGGTATCTCCTGTCACAAGTCCTGCGGAAATTCCGGCAACTGCGGACTTGATCGGCACTCCTGCGGACATCAGTGACATACTGGATGCGCAGACACTTGCCTGAGAAGTGGATCCGTTGGATTCAAATGTCTCGGATACGGTACGGATCGCATACGGGAACTCGGATTCGCTCGGAAGTACCGGAAGCAGGGCACGTTCTGCCAACGCTCCGTGTCCGATCTCACGTCTTCCCGGACCTCTGGACGGTCTCGTCTCTCCCACGGAGTAGGACGGGAAATTGTAGTGATGCATATATCTCTTGGAAGTCTCCGCCTCGTCCAATCCATCCAGTCTCTGTGCTTCGGAAAGCGGAGCCAGTGTTGTCACGGTACAAATCTGTGTCTGTCCTCTTGTGAACATCGCCGATCCATGTACACGCGGAATCAGGTCGATCTCTGCCGCGAGCGGACGGATCTGATCGATCGCACGTCCGTCCGGACGTTTGTGATCTTTTAAGATCATCTTTCTGACTGTCTTCTTCTGATACTGATATACTGCTTCGCCAAGCACGGAAAGCCACTCTTCATTCTCTGCAAATGCTTCTTCCAGCTTCTCTGTGATCACACGGATATTCTCTTCACGCGTCTGTTTGTCGTCTGTAAATACAGCCTCTTCCATCTCTTCCGGAGTCACGATCTCACGGATTGCCGCAAACAACTCTTCCGGAACAGCGCAGCTCTCATAAGAATGTTTTTCTTTTCCGCATTCTGCAACGATCGTCTCGATAAATGCGATCACTTTCTGGTTCAGCTCATGTGCCGCAAAGATCGCCTCGATCATCTGAGCTTCCGGAACTTCGTTCGCTCCTGCCTCGATCATGATCACTTTCTCTTTTGTAGACGCAACCGTCAGCGCAAGGTCGGATACTTCTTTCTGTGCTGCCGTAGGGTTAAATACGAACTCTCCGTCAACAAGACCTACCTGTGTTGTGGAGATCGGTCCGTCAAACGGAATATCGGAAATACTTGTTGCGATTGCCGCGCCAAGCATCGCCGTCAGTTCCGGGCTGCAGTCCTGATCAACAGACATGACAAGATTTTCCAGTGTCACGTCATTCCGGTAATCTTTCGGGAACAACGGACGCATCGGACGGTCGATGACACGGCAGGTCAGGATCGCATTCTCAGATGCTTTTCCCTCTCTTTTGTTAAATCCTCCCGGGATCTTGCCGACAGAATATAATCTTTCATTATACTCTACGCTCAGAGGAAAGAAATCGATCCCCTCTCTCGGCTTCTCGGATGCTGTTGCCGTACACAGAACGGTCGTATCACCATAGTGCATCAAAACCGCACCGTTCGCCTGTTTCGCAACTCTGTCTACATCAACCCGCAGGGTTCTTCCTGCAAGTTCCATCTCAAATTTTTTAAACATAGCGTTCTCCTTATCATTTTCCAAACATTTTGCCGGTCAGGAGCGTCCGAAACTACTGAAAAAACCACCAACTACTGCTGATATTCTTTTCAGTGGTCTCGGGAACATTCTCCTGTCCACAATCTTTTATATTATAACATACCCTTATAGGTAACGCAATGAGTTCTTTCGACAATCCGGCATGAAATCCGGCAGCGAAACATTCTTTCGGTAATTCCCGGCAGTCTGATCGTCATCTATACAAAAAACCTGCACAGCTTCCGCCATGCAGGTTCGCGTCATGATATTATTTTCTCAGACCAAGTCTTTCGATCAGTGTACGGTATCTCTCGATATCAACTTTCTTCAGGTATGCCAGAAGACCACGTCTCTGTCCTACCATCTTCAGAAGTCCTCTTCTGGAGTGGTGATCTTTCGGGTTGCTCTTGAAGTGATCTGTCAGATCGTTGATTCTTGCTGTGAGAAGTGCCACCTGTACTTCCGGTGATCCTGTATCTCCCTCACATCTTCCGTATTCGTTGATGATTGCCTGTTTCTGTTCCTTTGTGATCATGTTTCATTTCCTCCTTGAAATTCTTCTAAAAACGCCTGGTATTAAGCGGCGGTTGGAGTTATCCGCTCACCGAACACCGGTTTTTCATACCTCGAGTAGTATAGCATAAGACTTTTTCTCTGTAAAGTCCTTTTTTATCTTGTCAGATCTTTTACCCACTTATTCTTACGATAGTGGATCAGTACCCACGGAATCTTGCCGACTTCATCCAGACAGGTACACGCATAGACGACAAGCACCGGCCAGTCCAAAAAGAACGTGCCCGCTGCCGCCAGCGGAATGGCAATGCCCCACATCACGACCATCAGGCTGTACATATCAAACATCGTATCGCCGCCTGCCGCGAAAATCCCGTTGATGACGATCGTATTGACCGCCCGTCCGATCATGTAGAACGACATGATCAGCATCATTCCAAGCAGATAATCCTGTGCCCCATCCGTCAGTTTCACAAACATCATGATCAGTGGCGTCATAAGCAGCATCACTGCTGCCGATACGATCCCTGTCAGAAATGCCAGAACAAGCAGACGATCACCATACAATTTTCCGGTTTTCAGATCACCGGCTCCCAGCTCGTTTCCGACGAGGATCCCACCGCCGCTGGCAAGACCGTTGCACAGACAACATACAAGGTCTCGCACGACAGCCGCCACCGAATTAGCTGCCGTCGCATCCGTTCCGAGATGCCCCATGAACGCGGAATAAGACGTAAATCCGATCCCCCAAGCAAGCGACGCGCCTAAGATCGGCAGCATACATTTCCGGAAATCTTTTGCAAGCAGGGCGTCCCGATGAAACAGCCGGCTCCAGTCAGGACGGATATATCCCTCCTGATGCGACACGGTCACCGCCCATCCAAGCTCGATGATCCGGGAAATCAAAGTCGCAAGCGCCGCCCCCTGCACGCCCATCGCCGGAAGTCCGAAAAATCCAAAGATAAAAACCGCATTTAATACGATATTGATCAACACTGCGCCGATACTGATCTTTGCGGTCTGCGCCGCGTGGTCGCTGACTTTCATGATCGCCAGATAACATTGGGAAATCCCGGTCAGCAGATAAGACCATCCCGCCACTTTCAAATAGCGGATCCCGATCTCGATCAGCACTTCTTCATTGGTAAAGATCAGCATCAGCCAGCGTGGAAAAAAGATACATCCGATAAAAAACAGGATGCTTGTCACGCCTGCAAGACGGATGCTCATACAGAAAAGATCATTGATCGTTTTCTTATCCCCTTTTCCCCAATACTGCGCTCCCAATATCACCAGACCTGCCACGATCGCTCCCAGCACCATATTTTGGATAAACTGGATCTGTGTCGCCAACGAAACCGCCGCCATCGCATTTTGTTCCACACGTCCGAGCATGATCGCGTCCGCCGCAGCGACCGAAGCAAGCATCAGGCTCTGCACTGCGATCGGAACCGTTAATTTCCATAATTTTCCGTAAAATATCTTATCTCCGAATATATTTCCCTGTTTCATATGATCCCTGTTTCCACTCGTCTGATTTTCGTCGCCTTACTCTTCCTCTTCTTCACTGAGATCTTCCGGTTCCAGGATCGCAAACGCGATATTCGTGGCATGATCCGCCGCACGTTCCAGACCGGAAATCGCATCGGAATACAGCATGCTTGCTTCCGGTGTACATTTTCCTTTGGTCAGCCGCTTCACATGCGCTTTCTGCAGTTTCCGCTCCAGCTGATCCACCGCTTCTTCCAATTGCAGAACCTCTTTCATATGTTCTGTGCTGCGCTCCGAAAACATTTGCAATGCATAATCCAGCACTTCCGTTACCATCTCTGCCATCTCCCGGATCTGGCGGATGGCTTTCTCACTGAATGGGATCTGTTTTTCCATCCGCTCTTTTGCGGCTTCCGCAAAATTCTCCGCATGATCGCCGATCCGCTCGATATCGTTGACTACATGGAACAGACCGCCGAGGATCTTTGCATCCGCGATCGGGAGATCCAGTTCACTGATCTTCACAAGATAATCGGTGATCTGCCGGTTCAAAAAATCAATGTAGGCTTCCTGTTCGCACACCTCTTTTATCTTCTTTTCATCCGGTTCGCAAAGCGCTTCCATGCTCATTTTCAAATTGTTCATGGCAAGCTCACCCATCTGCTGTAGTTCATGGATCCCATCCACAACTGCGGTTGCCGGGGACACGCTTCCCTCCGGCTGGATATATTTCAGTTCATAGGCATCCGTACTGCACCCATCCTCCCCCGGAACGATCCGGTACGTTGCTTTTACGACCCATCCCATAAATGGGAAAAGGAGGAATACTTCGCAAATTTTGATCAAAGTATGCGCATTTGCCACCGCTCTGCTGACATTGCCTTTGGAAAGCGCCAGAATGCCGTCTGCGATCGGATCCAACGCGATCGTCAAAATAAGAAAGATCACAAAAGAACCGATGATGTTGAACAAAAAGTGGATCCACGCCGCACGCTTTGCATCCTTTTTTCCGCCGATCGAAGCCAGTAATGCGGATACACAAGACCCCATATTACATCCCAGGATCAAAAAGAAGCAGATTGGAAATGCCAAAAGCCCCTGCGACGCCATCAGAATGACGATCCCAACCGTTGCCGACGAACTCTGCAGGATTGCCGTGATCACAAATCCTACCAAAATCGCCATCAGTGGGTTGGTCAAAGAACCAAGCAGTGAAACAACTTCCGGCGACTCCCTGAACGAAGACATCGCACCGCTCATTGTGCTCAGTCCCATGAACAAGATACCAAAACCTAAGATCACAACTCCGATCTTTTTCACGTTCTGCTTATTGCAAAACATAAACATGACCACACCGATGATCACAAACAACGGTGCGACATCGGAAAGATTAAATGCGATCAGCTGTCCTGTCACCGTCGTGCCGATATTGGCTCCTAAGATCACACCGGCCGCCTGAAACAGATTCATCAGTCCCGAATTCACAAAGCTGACGACCAGGACCGTCGTCGCGCTGGAGGACTGCACTACCGCCGTAAAAAGAATACCGACCAGCATTCCCACAAATCTGTTTTTCGTAAAAAATTCAAGAATCGAGCGCATTCTCGCGCCTGCAACCTGCTCCAGACCGTCGCTCATCAGTTTCATTCCAAACAAAAACAAACCTAAACCGCCCAACAGCAGGAAAATTGTTGTTATCCCCATTTGTATTTCCCTTCGCTTTTCTCAAGCAAATCTTTTGTTGTTCCTCTCGTCGGTGTACAAAGGACGATACGCCTTTGCACGCCTCCTCTAATGCTCCTCCAGATGAAAATAGCGTCTCCCATACAGAATATCTGCGTCCACCTGACGTTTCAATTCATCCACCGATGCAAACTTCTGTTCCGACCGCTCAAAATCACACAACTCGACCGTGATCTGTTTTCCGTATGCATTTCCGTCATATCCAAGTACGAATACTTCCGCCAGAAGACGCATCTCCTCCGTCACGGTCGGCTTGACGCCCACATTTCCGATTCCCGGAAACCAGATTCCGTCAATCTCCACCCGGCAGGCATAGACACCGAAACGTGGCGCCTTTTTCCTCTCTTCAAACGCCACATTCATGGTCGGAAATCCGAGACGTCTTCCCAGTTGTTTCCCGTGCTCCACGACGCCGGATACCGAATACCGATACCCAAGCAATTCATTTGCCAGTCCGATTTTCCCCGCTTCCAGTGCTTTACGCACCCGTGTGCTGCTGATCACATCTCCGTCATATACTTCCTTGTCAACCACTTCCAGACGATAACCGTAAACATCCGCATATTGTCTTAGCATCTCCACATTTCCACGCTTCTCATGTCCAAAGCAAAAATCTGTCCCGACAACAACATACGCCGCGTGAAACCGCTCCACAAGCACTTCTTTGATAAAAGTCTCCGGCTCCATCTGCCGGATCCTCTCATGGAACGATGTAAAGATCAGCACATCCGTCTCCGGTTCCAGCCGCTTTCGCTTCTCCGATCCTGTCAGGAGCATGTCTTTCCCCATATCAAAAGAACAGACGATACTGACGGTCTCGTCCGAAGCGTGATCCCGCACCCGTTCGATCAGCTTTTGATGTCCTCTATGTAATCCGTCAAATTTTCCCAGCGTCACCGCGGATCTTTTTTCACTTTGATAGGATTCGATTTCTGTAATATACTGCATATCTGTCTTCTGTCCGTCCTCTTCTACTCCTGCGTCAAAAACATCTTTTCTACGCGAAATTCCATACGTCGTCTCTCCCGCACATCCACACCGTTTTGCTGTCCTTTCATCCGACATCGGAAGATTCCGACAAACTGTCCCTGCACGTCATAGATCCGGACGGGCTCCCCGTCCTGTATGCCGCCGGGATCCTCCATCAGTTCCTCTTGTCCGAACGGATTGCCATTGTAAGCTTTCGCTTCTTTTCCTTTTCGGAGCGTCAGCTTTGGATATTCCGAAAACAGCGCGTCCACCGGAAGCAGAACCTCTTCCAGTTTTTCTTCCGCCGACAGCCGCTCGATTTCCGAAAGCCGCAGGCTGTCTTCCAGAGAAAAATAGCTTACTTTTGTACGAAGTAGCGTCTCCATACAGCCGCCGCACCCGAGACTCTCGCCGATATCATGGCAAAGCGTGCGGATATATGTTCCCTTGGAACAATGCACGCGCATCTGGATCCGCGGAAGCCGGACTTCCGTGACTTCAATCTCATAGACCGTAACCCTCCGGCGTTTTCTTTCCACTTCAACGCCCGCTCTTGCCAGTTCATACAGCTTCTTTCCGTTGACTTTCAATGCGGAATACATCGGCGGAAGCTGATCATATGTCCCGACATAGCTGTCGATACATTTCCTGACTTCCTGTTCCGTCAGAGCTTTTGTATCCCGCTCCTTTAACACCGTACCGGAAATATCCTGCGTATCGGTCGTCTTCCCAAGCAGCAGCGTCGTTTCATAAATCTTATCTTTCTCCGTAAGCAGCGCACATACTTTCGTTGCACGTCCCAGACAGACCGGGAGCACCCCCTCCGCATCCGGATCGAGTGTGCCCGTATGTCCGATCTTTTTCTGTTTTGTAATTCCGCGAAGCTTTGCCACCACATCATGGGATGTAAATCCCTTTTCTTTATAAATGTTTAAAATTCCGTTCAGCATTCTGTCTCTCCCGAATCCGCTCCGCAAAGCTGCAATGCGATCTGTCCGCTGATGTTATTGATCACATCGTGAACCGTTCCTTTCATCGTCACGCCCGCCGCGCGCACATGACCTCCGCCGCCGAAATATTTCGCAATCCGGCTGACATCCACGCTTTCTTTCGAGCGCAGGCTGACTTTGTAAGTATGCGGTTCCATTTCATAAAGAAAAATCGCCGTTTCCACTCCGGCTGTCTGCCGCAATTGGCTCACGATCCCATCCAGATCACTTGGCACCGCCTCAAAAAAGCGCAGATCTTTCTGTGAGATATAAGAAACAATGCATCGTCTGTCCAGGATCATCATGCTTTCCAGCAATGCTTTCCCGAGGATCTGGTTCTGCACATAACTTTTTTCAAAATAACTTTTCTCAATGATCTCATCGCCCTTGATCCCTTTGCGCATCAGGTTTGCAGCCGCTTCCATCGTCTCCGGTGACGTACAGGAATACTGAAACACTCCTGTGTCATGGGCGATCCCCATATACAGAGCCTCCGCGCATGCATGACTGATCTTCGCATCCTCCAGAAGATGATAGACCAGCTCCGACGTGGAGCTTGCATCCGGAACAATGTGATTGAAATCCGCAAATGCTTCATTGCTGACATGGTGATCGATACAAAGCGTCTGTCCGGCACTTTCAAACAAAGGCGCTGAAAATCCCAGCCTTGCCTTGTCCCCGCAGTCCAGACAGATAAACAGATCATATTCCGTTCCCGCTTCGATCTCATGCCGGATCTCTTCCGTACCCTGAACGATCGTGTAGCAGTCTGCCACCGGCTCTAAATAAACGTCGGTTTTTATCTGCGGGAAATTTTCTTTTAAGTACAAATACAGTCCCATGCAGGAACCGACGCAGTCCCCATCGGGACGGATGTGACCGCTAAGCGCCACGCTCCGTTTCCCCTTGAGGATCTCCGTTAATACGATACTCATTCTTCCTCACCGTCTTTCAGATCTTTGGTCAGTTCATCGATCTTCCGGCTCATGTTCACGCCGTATTCGATGGACTGATCGAGAATAAATACGATTTCCGGCGTATTTCTCATATTGATCGTTCTTGCCAGCTCCCGGCGGATATATCCCTCCGCGCTCTGAAGTCCTTTCAACGTATCCTGCTGTGCTTTTTCATCGCCAAGCACGCTGATAAATGCCTTACAAGTCTTCAGATCCGGCGCGACTTCCACCGCAACCACAGAAGTCATCGGTGCGACGCGGGGATCTTTGATCCCGCCCCGCAGAATATTACCAAGTTCCCGCTGAACTTCTGCATTTACCCTTGTATTTTTTATACTGTTCTTTCTCATTATTTTCGCTCTACCTCTACCATCTTATAAGCTTCTACCAGGTCGCCCTCTTTGATATCGTTAAAGTTCTCAAATACAAAACCACACTCGTATCCGGCCCTTACTTCCTTGACATCGTCTTTAAAACGTTTCAGGGATGCAAGTGGTCCGTCGAAGATCACAATGCCGTCGCGTGTCAGACGGACAGAACAATTCCGCTCAAACGTACCGTCCTGCACATAGGAACCGGCTATCGTTCCGACTCCGGAAGCCTTGAATGTCTGACGTACTTCCGCATGACCGAGAACTTTTTCCTCGAATACCGGATCCAGCATTCCTTTCATTGCCGCTTCCACATCTTCGATCGCACTGTAAATCACGCGGTACAGTCTTAGATCCACACCCTCGCGATCTGCGATCTCTTTTGCAGTTGCATCCGGACGCACGTTAAATCCGATGATGATCGCATTGGATGCACTTGCCAGACTGACGTCGGATTCATTGATCGCACCGACGCCGCCGTGAATGATCTTGATCACAACTTCTTCATTGGACAATTTCAGAAGACTCTGTTTCAACGCCTCCACAGATCCCTGCACATCTGCTTTTACGACGATCTTCAGTTCTTTTAAGTTACCCTCCTGAATCTGATTGAACAGATCGTCCAGTGACATCTTGGATTTGGTCTCTTCGATCAGTTTTGCTTTATTCTGGGAAATAAATGTCTCCGCAAAGTTTCTTGCTTCTTTCTCGCTGTCGCAGTTGACAAATACTTCTCCCGCATTCGGAACATCGTTCAGTCCGAGGATTTCAACCGGCTGGGACGGTCCTGCTTCTTTGACACGTCTTCCTCTGTCGTCCATCATCGCGCGGACTCTTCCGTGTGCGCTTCCCGCAGCGATCGCATCTCCGACATGGAGCGTACCTTTCTGTACAAGAACTGTTGCGACGGAACCTTTTCCTTTATCGAGCTGTGCTTCGATCACAAGTCCTCTTGCCGCACGGTTCGGATTGGCTTTTAACTCCATCACTTCCGCAGTCAGAAGCACCATCTCGAGCAGTTCCTGGATTCCCTCTCCGGTATGAGCCGAAACCGGCACGAAGATCGTGCTTCCGCCCCAGTCTTCCGCGATCAGTTCATACTCGGTCAGTTCCTGTTTCACACGTTCGATATTTGCACTCGGTTTGTCGATCTTGTTGATCGCAACGATGATCTCGATCCCTGCTGCTTTCGCATGGTTGATCGCTTCTACAGTCTGCGGCATTACACCGTCGTCCGCCGCTACGACAAGGATCGCGATATCGGTGGAATTGGCTCCGCGCATACGCATTGCGGTAAATGCCTCATGTCCCGGCGTATCCAGAAATGTGATCTTTTCTCCGTTGACTTCCACAACCGATGCACCGATATGCTGTGTGATACCGCCGGCTTCCCGGTCGATCACATTGGAGTGACGGATTGCATCCAGAAGAGAGGTTTTACCATGGTCGACGTGCCCCATCACGCAGACTACCGGAGGACGTTTCACCATCGCCTCTTCATCCTCTTCCTCTTCTTTTAACAGTTCTTCGATCACGTCCACAACCTCTTCTTTTTCACAGAGGATATCAAATTCCATTGCGATCTCTTCTGCGGTATCATAATCGATTTCCTGATTTACCGTCACGATCTTGCCCTGCATGAACAGTTTCTTTACGATCACGGACGGTACGATCTTCATCTTATCGGCAAGTTCTTTGATCGTCAGCATTTCCGGGATCACGATCTGTTTGATCTCTTCTACCGGCTCCTGTTTCGGCTGCTGCGGTTTCTTTACTTCTGCAACCGGTTTGCTCTTTCTGCCTTTTTTTCCTTTGTTTTCAAATTCTCCCTCTCGGAGTTCTTTCTTTTTATAGTCTTTCTCTTTATCTTTGCCTTTATTCCTCTGGCTCTTCTGCTGTTCTACCATTGGCGTCGGAATGGAATCGCGATCGTCGCGTCGTCCGCCCTGACGTCCCTGCGGACGGTTTCCGCCGTACTGGGAATTGCCCCTGTCGCCTCTTGGCTGACGGGAACCTCTCTCACCATCCTGGCTTCTTCTTCCCTGTCCGTCATTCTGATAACGGTTTCCGTCTCTTCTGCCCTGACCATCGTTCTGATAACGGTTTCCGCCCTGGTTTCTTCTTCCTTCCCCGCCTCGATCATTATTACGATCATTATTGCGGTCATGGTTACGATCCGTGTTCCGGTCGTTGTAACGGTCGCCTCCGCGGTCGTTTCCACGTTCACCCCCACGGCGCGGATTTCCGCTGCCCTGCGGACGGTTTCCCTGACTTCTGTTCTCCTGTGAGCGTGCTGCGTTCTGTCCACGGTTCTCTCCTGCTGCCTGACTGCTGTTTGTCTGCTCTGCTTTTTCCTGCGGACGCGCCGGACGTGCTGTCTGTGCCGCCGTGCCTGCCGGACGGGCTGTATTTCCTGCGGACGCACCAGCCGGACGGGCGCCGTTTCCTGCGGATGCTGCTGCCGGGCGTGCGCTGTTTCCGGCTGCACCGGTCGGACGTACTCCGCCTCGTCCTGCACCCTGACGTGCTCCCGCCGGACGATTGGAAGATCCTCTTCCGGAATTTTTTGCATTCTGCGGACGGAACACCTGCATGATCGTCTTTTTCTTCGGTGCCTCCTCTTTCTTCTCTCCCGCTTTCTCTGCGCCTGCGGATTTTCCGAACTCTTTCTTCAGATCCGCAACCACATTGTCTTCCAGCGAACTCATATGGCTTTTCACTTCCACATCTTTTTTCTTCAGAGCTTCCATCAGGTCTTTATTGTCAACTCCCAGCTCTTTAGCCAGTTCATGTACTCTCATTTTTGTCATATTCTTTGCTACCTCCTTTATGCAATCGTCTCGTTGTTTTCTGTCAAATGTTTAAGAACTCCTTTTGCAAATCCTTCGTCCAATATTGCCAGAGATGCACGGAATTCTTTTCCCATTGCATGCCCTAAGGTATCTTTATCTCCATAAAAATAAATTGGAACCTTATAAAATTCACACATATCCCGAAACTTTTTCTTTGTATTGTCTGAGGAATCGCCTGCTACGATCACTAGCGCGGCACGACCGGTTTTGACCTCCCGTTCCGTCATAAACTCGCCGCTTGCTGTCTGCCCCGCTTTTGTCGCAAGACCAATGAGCGATAATACTTTATCTTGCTTCAATCTCATTCATCTCCTTTTCCAGACGTTCGTATACTTCCGGCGGGATCGCCTGTTTGAAAGAACGCTCCAGTCCTTTGCTTTTTACTGCTTTGCCCAAACAATCCCCGGAATTACAAATATATGCGCCCCGTCCGTTTTTCTTTCCTGTCGCGTCCAGAACAAAGTTCCCGTCCTCACAGCGCACCACACGGATCAGTTCTTTTTTCGGTTTCATTTCGCCGCAGCCTACGCATTTCCGAAGCGGCACTTTTCGCGTACTCGCCATCTGTATCACCTCTTTTATATTCCGATCTTATTCTGCTTCGATGAATTCCGGCATTTCTTCTGCGTCGTCACCCTCTGCATATTCCGGTTCTGCCGGCTCTTCTTCATAGTCTGTCTCATATTCTCCGACATATCCCTCTTCGTCCATCATCGCCATCTGATCCATATAATCTGCCGGAAGTTCTCCGGATTCGATCGCCTGCGTCTCACTCTTGATATCGATCTTATATCCGGTCAGACGTGCCGCAAGACGCGCGTTCTGTCCCTCTTTACCGATGGCAAGTGACAGTTGGTAATCCGGAACGATCACGCTTGCCACTTTTTCATCCGGATCTGCCAGTACGGAAATCACTTTCGCCGGGCTCAACGCATTCTCGATCAGAAGCGCCGGGTTCTCATCCCAATTGATGATATCGATCTTCTCTCCGCGCAGTTCATTGACAACGGCATTGACACGCGCGCCGTTCAGCCCGACACATGCGCCCACCGGATCTACGTTCGGATCATTGGACCAGACTGCCATCTTCGTACGCGATCCTGCTTCGCGGGCAATACTCTTGATCTCTACGGTTCCGTCTTTTACTTCCGCAACCTCCGCCTCAAACAGGCGTTTCACCAGTTCCGGATGGGTACGGGATACGAGGATCTTCGGTCCTTTCGGTGCATTTTTCACTTCCACTACATACAGTTTGATACGGTCAGTCGGTTTGAACACCTCGCCTTTCACCTGTTCGTTTTCTGTCAGCATCGCATCGGCTCTTCCGAGATTGATACTGATGTTCTTTCCGACATAACGCTGTACCACACCGGTCACGATATCTTTTTCTTTTTCAAAATACTGATCGAAGACCGCTTTTCTTTCTTCCTCGCGGATCTTCTGCAGGATCAGGTTCTTTGCATTCTGCGTTGCGATCCGTCCGAATGATTTGGACTCCACCGGGATCTGCGCGATGTCTCCGAGGTGAAGAGAGGAGTCCAGCTTCTCTGCATCTTCCAGACTGATCTCCAATGCCGGATCAAATACTTCTTCCACCACTTCTTTCTCCGCAAACACGGAATAATCGCAAGTCTCGCGATCCATGATCACCTTGATGTTGTCGGAAGTCCCAAAATGGTTCTTACATGCACTGATCAAAGAATTTTCAATTGCATCCATCATTGTATCTTTGCTGATATTTTTTTCTTCTTCAAGAATTGTCAACGCTTCTAATAACTCTGTATTCATCTTTCTTTCCTCCTTATACTGCTAAAAATCCAACGCCAGCCGGATCAATGCGATCTCCTGTCTTTGGAAAGTCTGTTCCGTGTCATCCTCATAAACGATCGTCACGCTTTCCTTATCATACGCCTTGAGTTCCCCGACAAATTCTTTCTGCCGGTCGATCGGGCGGTATGTCCGGATTTCCACTTCCTCACCGAGACTTCTCTGAAAATCTTTGTCTTTCTTCAGCGGTCTTCCCAGTCCCGGAGAACTCACCTCAAAGATGTAAGTATCTTCAATATAATCCTTTTCATCCAGAACATCCGAGAACTTCCGGCTGACCGCCTCACAGTCGTCCACGGTGATCCCGCCCGGTTTGTCGATATATGCGCGCAGATACCATGTTCCCGCTTCTTTTACATACTCTACATCTACCAGTTCAAATCCAAATCCGGTTACGATCGGTTCCAGTAGTTCTTCTGTCTGTTTTTCATACTGCTCTCTTTTTGACACGTTTTACTTCCTTTCCTTGCCTGATTCTCTGTTTTATGCAAATGTGAGATTACATTTGCACGGTTACAGCAAAGAAGAGTGAACTTTCGTTCACTCTTCTGCCGGATTCCTTATGTAACTGATATTAACTCTAGCACCTTTTCCACGAGAAATCAAGTGTTTTGAAGAACTTTTCCTCTAATTCCTCTAATTTCTGCTTTTCGTCCCGGTTCCGTCCCGCTTTGCAAGCTTCAGCCGGTTCAGCGTCACTTCTTTTTCTCCGTACATGACTTTGGACTCTGTCCCCTCTTCAAATAAGTAGACCTGTTCCAGTTCATCATTTTTCTGCAGCCGGATTCCCCGTACGCCGACCGCGCCTTTCTTCTTTTCCGGAATGTCCGCCGCCAGAAAACGCAGGAAATATCCGTTCTTTGTCTGCAGGACTGCGTGCTGGATCTCATTTACGACCCAGACGCCGATCAGCACGTCTTCCTCCTGCAGCTTCGTCGCCGCGATTGTCCGTTTGGCAACCTGAAATTCCGTACCCTCTACCCGCTTGATCATCCCTTGCTTTGTGGCAAACAACAATTTTGCAAACCGCATCTGTTCCGCGTCGCAGACCATCACGATCTGTTCTTCCGCACTGCTGTAATTGCTCACATTGTCGATCGGAGTTCCTTTATCCCGGAACTTTCCGTACGGCAGATCCGGTACTTTCACCTGATGCATCTTTCCGCCGTCGGTAAATAAGCAGATCTTTCCGGTGTTCAGACAGCGTACCACATATTTGTTCTCATTGTCCGCCGCTTCCCGGTTCCGTTCGTACACCGATGTATCCACCGTCTTTGCGTATCCGAAACGATCCATCAAAAAGACGATCTCCTGCTCTTCGATCTTCTTCTCCTCAAATACCGCTTCCTCCGCATTTTCCACAACCGTGCGGCGTTTCTTTCCGTATTCTTTCTTATAAGAATCCAGTTCTTCGATGATCACATCCGCCATTGAATCATAATTGTTCAGGATATCTTCATATCTCGCGATATTTTTCACGGTCTGCTCATGCTCTTTCTGAAGCGCTTCGATCTCCAGACCGATCAGTTTATAGAGCCGCATTTCCAGGATCGCAGTCGCCTGCCGCTCGGTAAACCGAAGCATCGCAGCCATTTTTCTGGAAATATTGCTCTTAAATTTGATATTTTCCGTCACACCGTTCACAAGGCAGGCTCTCGCATCCTTTACCGATTTGCTTCCGCGCAGGATCTCAATGATCAGATCGATCACATCGCAGGCTTTGATCAGCCCCTCCTGCACTTCCCTGCGCTCTTCCTCTTTCGCCAGAAGCGTCTTGTATTTTCTCGTCGCAAGTTCAAACTGAAAATCCACATGATGCTCGATGATCGCTTTCAACCCGAGCGTTTCCGGACGACCGTCTGCAACCGCCAGCATATTGACACCGAACGTATCTTCCAGACGGGTTTTCTTGTAGAGCATATTTTTCAGGTTTTCCACGTCGGCGCCGCGTTTCAGTTCCAGTACGATCCGGATTCCCTCTTTAGAAGACTGGTTGGAAATGTCCACGATATCGGTTGTCTTCTTCGACTCAACCAACGCTGCCACGTCGTTTAAAAATTTCCCGATCCCGCTGCCGATCATTGTGTAAGGGATCTCGGTAATGACAAGCTGTTTCTTGCCTCCCTTTAATTCCTCCACTTCCACTTTTCCGCGGATCTTGATCTTTCCCTGCCCGGTCTCATAAATTTCCGGCAGATCGTCTTTGTTGACGACGATCCCGCCTGTCGGGAAATCCGGACCTTTGACATATTTCATCAACTGTTTCGTCGTGATCCCGTCGTTTTTCATATATGCTTTTACCGCATCTGCAACTTCTGCCAGATTGTGCGGCGGGATACTGGTCGCCATACCGACCGCGATCCCCTCTGCACCGTTGATCAGAAGATTCGGCACTCTCGCCGGAAGCACAAGCGGTTCTTTTTCTGTCTCGTCAAAATTCGGACCGAAATCCACGACATTCTTATCCAGATCTGCCAGATACACTTCCTGTGTAAATTTCGTCAGGCGTGCTTCGGTATAACGCATTGCGGCGGCGCCGTCCCCCTCGATCGAGCCGAAGTTTCCATGTCCGTCCACAAGGATCATGCCTTTCTTAAATTCCTGCGCCATCACGACAAGCGCGTCATAAATCGAGCTGTCGCCGTGAGGATGATATTTACCCATCGTATCTCCGACGATACGGGCACATTTCCGATACGGTTTGTCGTATCGGATCCCCAGTTCATACATATCATACAATGTCCGGCGCTGCACCGGTTTCAATCCGTCCCGCACATCCGGCAGCGCCCGGGCAATGATCACACTCATCGCGTAGTCGATATATGATTTTTTCATCAGATCCGAATATTCCGTTCGGATGACCTGTGACTCTATATTGCTCATTCTCTCTCTCCTACTTCTTCAATACACGTATCACTAGGACTCAGACGCTTCCCTTTAGATATCAAGCTCCGCCTCCGTCGCATTTTCATAGATAAACGCGCGTCTCGGCGGCACTTCCGATCCCATCAGCATCTCGGTGACGCTGGAGGCCATTCTCGCGTCTTCGATCTCCACCAGCTTCAAAAGCCGGCTCTCCGGGTTCATCGTCGTCTCCCAAAGCTGCTCCGCATCCATCTCTCCGAGACCTTTGTACCGCTGTAAATTAAACGGTCCGTCATGGGTCGCGCGGTACTTTTCCAACGCCGCATCATCGTACAGATATTCTTCCTCGCCTTTTTTCGGCATTGCCTTGTAAAGCGGCGGCATCGCAATGTACACATGTCCCTCGTAGATCAATTCCGGCATAAACCGGTAGAACAATGTCAGCAGCAATGTCGAAATATGCGCGCCGTCCACATCGGCATCCGCCATGATGATGATCTTATCGTAGCGCAGTTTGCTGATGTCAAAATCATTGCCATACCCCTCGGAAAATCCGCATCCAAATGCATTGATCATCGTCTTGATCTCGGCATTGGCAAGCACTTTGTCGATGCTCGCTTTCTCCACATTCAAGATCTTTCCGCGGATCGGGAGGATTGCCTGATAATTCCGGTTTCTGGCAGTCTTCGCCGAGCCGCCGGCGGAATCTCCCTCGACAATGAAAATTTCACATTTCTTCGCGTCCCGGCTTTCACAGTTAGCTAGTTTTCCGTTGCTGTCGAAAGAATATTTCTGTTTCGTCAGCAGATTCGTCTTTGCTTTCTCCTCCGACTTCCGGATCTTCGCCGCTTTCTCCGCGCTGGAAAGCACGGCTTTCAATGTCTCCAGATTCCGGTCAAAAAAGAGTACGATCTCGTCTCCGGTCACTTTCCCGGTCGCTTTCGCCGCATCCGGGTTGTCCAGCTTCGTCTTCGTCTGCCCCTCAAACCGCGGATCCGGATGTTTGATCGAGACGATCGCGGTCATTCCGTTACGGATGTCCGCTCCGGTAAAATTCGGATCCTTTTCCTTTAAGATCCCAAGCTCTCTCGCATATTGGTTCATCACCGTCGTAAAGGTCGTCTTAAATCCGGTCAGATGCGTTCCGCCCTCGGAATTATAAATATTGTTGCAGAAACCGAGTACATTTTCATGGAACTCGTTGACATACTGAAATGCAGCTTCCACCTCGATCCCATCCGACTCGCCTTTAAAATAGATCGGATCATGCAGCACTTCTTTTTTCTTGTTCAAATCTTTGATAAAACCGAGGATTCCGTCCGGCTCGTGATACACGACCCGCTCCGGTTCACTGCCCCGCTTGTCCTCGAAAATGATCGTCAGATTGGGATTCAAGTACGACGTCTCGTGCATCCTGCTTTTGATCTCCTCCGCACGGAAACGTGTTTTCTCAAAAATCGTATCATCCGGCAGAAAATTCACTTTTGTTCCGGTCTTCCTTGTCTTTCCCGTGATCGGCAGAAGCCCGTCCTCCAATTCCACAACCGGAACGCCTCTTTCGTATCCGTCATGATGGATTGCTCCCTCCCGGCTGATCCAGACGTCCATCCGCGTCGAAAGCGCATTGACGACCGAAGAGCCGACGCCGTGCAGACCTCCGCTCGTCTTATACGCCGAATCATCAAATTTTCCTCCTGCATGCAAGGTTGTATATACGATCCGCGCCGCCGACACGCCTTTCTGGTGCATTCCGACCGGAACGCCCCGCCCGTTGTCCTCCACAGTCGCCGAACCGTCTTTTTCCAATGTCACACGGATCTCCGAACAAAACCCTGCCAGGTGTTCATCCACGGCATTGTCCACAATTTCATAGATCAGATGATTTAACCCCTTTGTGGACACACTTCCTATGTACATTCCCGGACGCTTCCGAACCGCCTCCAGCCCCTCCAGGATTGCGATACTGTCCGCATCGTACGCTTGTTTTTTTCCCATTTTTCTCCTCCAGACAGGTTGTTTACTCCGTTTTAAGCCGCGGTACTTCCGTGGCTCTATCCGATTTATCTTATCACACTCCGGCGCCCTTTTCCAATGCTATTTTCATCATCCGGGCAATTTCCTGCATTTTTCCGGGCAATTCTATCCAAACCCATCCGTCCAAAATCATCCGATCAAGACATGATGCAGTGTCTCCGCAAGCACCTCCATCGCATTTCGCATCTCTTCCACTGTATTGGTCTGAGCGCCCGCCTCGATCAGCAGCGATTTCGGCATCAAATGCAGATTATACCTGTATCCCCGCAGATAGATCCGTCTGGCAAATCCCGGATACAGCGTCTCCGACGCGATCTGCATCTGCAGCGAAAACGCAAGGTTATCCTGTATGTAAGGATTATAAAGATAATCAATATCTCCGTTAGCGCGGGTTCGGCTCAGTCCGTTGAAGTACATGATCTTGGCCGTCGGTTTTCCGCCGATCTCCGTCACAAGATGTGTTCCCTCCGCCACGCCGTCCCTGTGCAGATCGATGACAACTTCGATTGACGGATTTGCTTCCAGGATCGGACGGATCGAAGCCTCCGCATTTTCATAGGCGTTGCTCCGGTCCAACTGTCCGTTGATAATATCATACACACCGACGTCATGGATCGTCGGAATCCCTTTCGCATTCAAAAGCTGGGTCAGATATTCTCCGATCCCGACAATACTTGTGCTTGGATCTCCCGGGATCGAATCCGCAAATTCCTCCTGGGAATGGGTATGAAAGATCAGGATTTTCGGTTCACCCGTCCCCGGATCGATCTTCATCGACCGGTTCAGCAGATCGTCGGGGTTCAGTTGTTCCGGTCCGATCATCGTCGTACTGTCCACAATATAAAAATTGCTGAGCAGATAGTCGAAATCTCTTAGTTTCTCGATCGACATATCGAGTACCGGCTGTCCGGTCGGCGGCACGATATTCTCCACGGTCTCCTGCACCGGGACTTCCGCCGTTCCGTCGCCTGTCACTTCCACCAGATGTCCGTCGTCCGCCTGACTCTCCAAAATCCGGGCGATCGTCTCTTCATCTTCCACATTACCCTCATAAATACTGCGTGATTCCAGATATTCTCCCAACGGGAACCAGAAAAAAACCTGCTCTGTGATCCATGTTGCCGCAGGCTTTTTTATTTCAGAATCCTCATACAGTGTTCCCGGAAGAAACATTCTCTGCGCACTGTGAAGTAGCACCCTCTGCAGTCGGTACGGAAGACTCGCGGCATTCTGCGTCCCTCCCAAAAGCAAAATAAACATTCCAAACACGCATAAGATTGTTAAAAACCCGCTTTTTTCCATTTTTGCCCTGTCCGGCATCCATTTTCTCATACACCCCTCCGTCACCCAAAAAAAATCTGTCGTTTTTCGGGTATGCAACGGCTCAGATCATCCGCTTTGCCGTTCTACTATACCTATGCCGCGCCAAAGCTTCCTATTCTTATTCCCGATCTTCTCTGCCGGCAAAAAGCAGGTTCAGTGATTCCGAGATCGTATAGCTGATCTGTTTTACCATCTCATCCTCATCTTTCGGCGTCACAAACATCCCATTCAAATGCGGAGAGATCAGTTCTTTGACCAGCTCATATTTTTCTGCATTGTTATACATTTTTAATACTTCTCCCACGCCTTTTAATGTCTCGGACGTTTCCATCGCCTGAATCAGATTTTCCATCGTATCGCTGACGATCGTTGCCGCGTCCACAACGGTCGGCACACCGATCCCGATCACCGGAACCCCCAATGTCTCCCGCGTCAGTCCATTCCGATGATTTCCGACTCCGGATCCCGGATGGATCCCGGTATCTGCAATCTGGATCGTCCGGTTCAGCCTGCGGCTGTTGCGTGCCACCAGCGCATCGACTGCGATCACAAGATCCGGCTTTGTCTCCGTGACGACCCCTTTCACGATCTCCAGCGTCTCCATTCCGGTCTGTCCCATCACGCCGGGAACGATCGCGCTGACGAGCTGTGCCCTCTCCATCCCCATCGCATATTTTCCATATTCCCGTACGATATGTCTTGTGACACAGAGATTGTCCGCCACATAAGGTCCCAATGCATCCGGCGTCACCTGACGGTTCCCAAGTCCCACAACAAGCACGGAAATGTCCCGTCCCGTCAAATGATTCTCATGGAGCAGTTCTTCCATATGATCTGCCAGTTTTTCCGAAATCTCCCTGTGATAATCTTCATCCGGAACTGCCAGATTAGGCGCTTCCAGCGTCAGATAGACTCCCGCAGGCTTTCCCATCGCTTTTGCTCCGTTCTCTGTCTCGATCTTTACCCGGGTGATCCTGATCTCCAATGTCTCGTCGTAATCTTCTTCCAGGACTACTCCTGAAATCTCCACATTATCCGATTCAAACCGTTCCTTTTCTTCCAGCGCAAGATCCGTCCGCACACTATACTTCTCAATCATCTGATCCATCCTCCATCTGGTTTTTTTATCTAGTTTTATCTAGTTTTTACAAATATTTAAGAATTATGTATTGACAATACCTGCCAGTTGGAATAGAATAAATGAGTATGTTTCGTTGGAACGTCCGTGTCCGAGTCCAGCGCAATCATTTACATTTGAAAATATCAATTGTTGGAGGTGTACAAGGTTGGCTAATATTAAATCTGCTAAAAAAAGAATTTTAGTAAACGAGACAAAGGCTGCAAGAAACAAAGCAATCAAGTCTAAAGTGAAAACTGCTGTAAAGAAAGTGGAAGCTGCAATTGCACAGAAAGACGTTGAGGCTGCTAAAGCTGCTTTGAAAGCTGCGACCATAGAGATTACAAAAGCAGGAACAAAAGGTGTTTACCACAAAAACACAGTTTCCAGAAAAATCTCTCGTCTGGCAAAAGCTGTAAACAGCATTGCTTAATCATCATTGCTTCAGTATAAAATGAACGAAAACAAGGCATCCGCTGCCGTCATGCGGATGTCTTTTTTTGCATAGGCGACGAGCCAAAGTCCGGGCTTGCCGAGACCTTGGCGACTGCTTACAATCCCGGAATGTGCCTTTTGGCACTTCCGGTGATTGTGTTGTATAAACTGCTGTTTTCTCTGCTTTTTCTGTTTGCCCTATAAAAGGCAGGAATCGGATCCCCTCTTTCGGGTGATCCGATTCCTGCCTTTTCTTCATACTATTTTCTGCTGTTAAAATACATTAGTTATTGATCAGTTTATCCTCATCGCTCCAGCTGTAAAGCTTTCTGATCTCTTCTCCGACTTTCTCTGACGGATGTTCGGAAGCAAGTTTTCTCATTGCCTTGAAGTGAGCCTGTCCGCCTGCTGCCGACATATCCAGCAGGAATTCTTTCGCAAAAGAACCGTCCTGGATATCTGCAAGGATCTTCTTCATTGCTTTCTTTGTCTCGTCTGTAATGATCTTCGGTCCTGTGATGTAATCGCCGTATTCCGCAGTATTGGAAATAGAATATCTCATTCCTGCAAATCCGGACTGGTAGATCAGATCTACGATCAGTTTCATCTCATGGATACATTCAAAGTATGCGTTTCTCGGATCATATCCTGCCTCTGTCAGCACCTCAAATCCTGTCTGCATCAGCGCACATACACCGCCGCAAAGAACTGCCTGCTCACCGAAGAGGTCTGTCTCTGTCTCTGTACGGAATGTGGTCTCCAGAACACCCGCTCTTGCTCCGCCGATTCCTGCCGCATATGCAAGCGCCAGATCCAGTGCTTTTCCGGATGCGTCCTGCTCAACCGCCACAAGACACGGAACTCCTTTTCCTACTTCGTATTCGCTTCTTACTGTATGTCCCGGTCCCTTCGGAGCGATCATTGTCACATCTACATTTGCCGGAGGTACGATCTGTCCGAAATGGATATTAAATCCATGTGCGAACATCAACATGTTGCCCTCTTCCAGATTCGGTTCGATATCATTTTTGTAAAGTGCAGCCTGTTTCTCATCATTGATCAAAATCATGATAATGTCTGCTCTCTTCGCTGCCTCTGCCGCTGTGAACACCTCAAATCCCTGTGCTTCTGCTTTTGCCCATGATCTGCTTCCCTCGTAAAGACCGATGATCACCTTACATCCGGAATCTTTTAAATTCAGCGCATGTGCATGTCCCTGACTTCCGTATCCGATGATCGCGATCGTCTTTCCCTCCAACATTGCAAGGTTACAGTCTTCCTGATAATAAATTTTTGCTGCCATTTTACTGGTCCTCCTTCATCTTCCCCACCGGTATCCGACCGGCAATTCTGTTTTATAGTTAAAGGCTTTCGACCTCTAGCTTGCTTTTTTTCTTCCTTTGGCACTCTTTTCAGATACGCCTAGTCAAAATATGTAACGTCTTTGCTTCCCCTTGCCAGTCCGGTAATTCCTGTTCTTGCAAGTTCCAGGATCTCATATCCATCCAGCAGGTTCAAAAACGCTTCCAGCTTGGATTGATTTCCCGTCAGCTCGATCATCAGGGATTCTTTGTCCACATCCACGATCTTCGCCCGGAAAATATCAGCAACCGAGATTACTTCATTTCTCTGCTGTGCATTCACGCGAACCTTGACCATGATCAACTCTCTGAACACTGACTCGTCGTCTTTCAATACTTTGATCTCGCGGACGTCTTCTAATTTACGGACCTGCTTCTCGATCTGGGATAAGATCAGTTCATCCCCCGAAGCTACGACCGTGATCCTTGTAAACCTCGGATCTGCGGTCATTCCCGCCGTGATACTGTCGATACTGTATCCGCGCCTGCTGAACAATCCTGCGATCCGGCTCAATACGCCGGGATTATTATCAACCAATAAGGAAAATACCTGTCTTCTCATTTACACACCTTCTCACATCGTATCTTTTTTCTGTTTTTATGTCTGCATGTTCTGCATTTTCAAAAACAGAGTGCGTTCTGTTTTCAAAATAATAACAAGTTTCTTTTTCCTTGTCAATACCTGAAATACATTTCGCACTCTGTTTTTTATTTCATTTTTTTATTTCATAAATGTGTTCGCCTGAAAGTTCCTCTTTCAGAAAGTCAGCGCATCAGCTTCTGTATCCGTCCGGATTGTTGGACTGCCATCTCCAGGAATCCGCACACATCTCCTCGATCCCTCTCTCGGCAACCCAGCTGAGTTCCTCTTTTGCCTTTGTCGCATCGCAATAGCATGTGGCAATATCGCCCGGTCTGCGCGCTTTGATCTCATATGGGATCTCTTTTCCGCAAGCTTTTTCATATGCCTTTACGACATCCAATACGCTGTATCCGACGCCGGTTCCGAGATTATAGATATGCACACCCTTGCTCGTACGCATTTTCTCGATCGCTTTCACATGTCCGACAGCCAGATCTACTACATGGATGTAATCTCTCACACCGGTTCCGTCCGGAGTGTCGTAGTCGTCTCCGAATACGCCGAGACATTTCAGCTTGCCGACTGCAACCTGTGCAATGTACGGAACCAGGTTGTTCGGAATCCCTTTCGGATCTTCTCCGATCAGACCGGACTCGTGTGCGCCAATCGGATTAAAGTATCTCAAAAGCATGATATTCCATTCCGGATCCCCGACATGAAGATCGGTCAGGATCTGCTCCAGCATGCCCTTTGTCTGTCCGTAAGGATTGGTGATCTCGCCTTTCGGACAATTCTCGGTGATCGGAATCTCCGCCGGATCTCCGTATACCGTTGCGGAAGAACTGAAGATCATGTTCTTACAGCCATGCTTGCGCATCACATCGCAGAGGATCAACGTACCTGTAATATTGTTGTGATAATATTCCCACGGTTTTGCAACAGACTCTCCAACCGCTTTGAGTCCCGCAAAATTGATGACCGCCTCGATCTCTTCTTTCTCAAAAATCGGTTCCAGATCCTCTCGGTTCAGAAGATCTCCTTTATAAAATTTCAATGTTTTTCCTGTGATCTGCTGTACCCGCTCCAATGCTACCTCACTGGAATTGTAGAGATTGTCTACTACAACAACCTCAAATCCTCTGTTCAACAGTTCCACACAAGTATGACTTCCGATATAGCCTGCTCCGCCAGCTACTAAAATTGCCATGTTCTTTTCCTCCTCACTGCTTTTACTGCGTTCTTTTGCCCGCTTTTCTTTTCCTTGTTTGCCCGGTTTCTTTCATTTTTCTCTTTATTCCGCTTTCCAGAGGTGCTGTGGATAAACGCCCTCGTCTTTCAGCTTCCGGATCGCTTCCACAACCATTTCCTTATCCTCTTTATAAGTAATCCCATACCAGCGGTCGGTTGATTTCAGCACTTTCACCGTCGCTTTTTCTTCCGCGATCAGCTCGCCCACCACGGACGGCAGGAAATACTCGCATTTCATCGGATTCTCTTTCAGCCCTTTTTCCAAAAATGCCGGGAAACGGCTTTCCAGTTCTTTGAGCATGCTTGCCGTGAATCCAAACATATTCATCGAAGCGATACTCTGTCCGGAAATCGGCATCCAGTTTGCGCCGTCATCTTCGGTAAACGCAACGCCTCCATCACGTTTTTCGATGTGAGTACGCTCTGTGATCCCGCTTAAATATCCGTCCGCATCCGTCTCACAGATCCCTCTGGATACATATCCGTTCTCCGTCAGTGTATTTTCCAGAATATAGCCAACCATCGCATAACGGTATTTGTCGTCGTCCGCATGTGTTGACAGATAGTCGTACATCGTCCGGAATGCATGCACTCCGTAATAATCATCGGCGTTCACTACCGCAAACGGTCCGTCTACGATTCCTTTACAACTCAGGATCGCATGTCCGGTGCCAAACGGCTTTTCTCTTCCCTTGGGTACTTCAAATCCGTCCGGAAGTGTATCCAGTTCCTGATATACATAAGATACGTCCATATACTGACTGACTCTGTTCCCGATACTCTCTTTGAATTCTTTTTCAATCGCTTTTTTGATGATAAATACCACTTTCTCAAATCCGGCTCTCTTCGCGTCATAAATCGAAAAGTCCATAATAATGTGACCGTCCTGATCCACCGGATCGATCTGTTTGAGTCCGCCGTAGCGGCTTCCCATTCCCGCGGCCATAATAACCAGCACTGGTTTCTGCATGATTCTTCCTCCTTTTACCTCTGGGGGACTGATACTCCTTTGAATTTCTCTGTTTCATTTGCCCCCATTATAGATGATTCCTAAAAAAAAGTATATAAACATTTCGTGCAAGCATATGTAATTATGTTGTCTTCATTCCCATCTGTTCTGCCAGATCATTGAGATAAACCCACCGGTCCATCTTCTCTTCCAACTTCGTTTCCGCCTGCTCTTTTTGTGTCATCAGCTCCGATAATTTTACTGAATTGGTTGCATTTGCCAAAATGTCCCGCTCCAAAGAGCCGATCATTTCTTCCAATTCTGCAATCTCTCCGTCGATCGACTCAAACTCCCGCTGTTCTTTGTACGAAAATTTCACTTTCGCCGGCTGATTTTGTTTCCAGTCTTTTGCCGATGCCTTTTCCCCGTTTTTCGTGTCTGCGCCCGGCTTCGCTCCCGCGCTTTCCTGATCCGGATGCTGTCTTGACACAGCTTCCAGATAGTCGGTATACCCGCCCTCATACTGTTTTAAAATTCCGTCTCCCTCAAACGCGAAGATCCGGTCCACAACATTGTCCAGAAAATAGCGGTCATGCGACACCGTGATCACAATCCCCGAAAAAGAATCCAGATAATCCTCCAGGATCGTAAGCGTCGGGATATCCAGATCATTGGTCGGCTCATCCAGTATCAGGACATTTGGCGCTTCCATCAATACTTTCAGCAAATACAACCGACGCTTTTCTCCTCCGGAAAGTTTCCCGATCGGCGTATACTGCATTACCGGATCAAACAAAAAACGCTCCAGCATCTGTGACACTGTGATCCGTCCGTCTTTCGTCGGCACATATTCCGCCGTATCTTTCATATAATCGATGACCCGCTGCTTTGGATCCATCGCCTCCGCTTCCTGCGCAAAATATCCGATCTGTATCGTATCTCCGATTTCCACGTCTCCATGATCCGGCTCGATCTTTCCGGTAATGATCTTCATCAATGTGGATTTGCCGCATCCGTTCGGTCCGATGATCCCGAGCCTCTGATTTTTCAGCACGATATAATCAAAATCGTCGATCAGCTTCTTCTCACCGTAACTCTTGGAAATATGATGCAGCTCGATCGTCTTTTTCCCCATACGGATACCGATCGAGTCCAGCTCCACCTGCTTCTCCTGCGTCGGCGCTTTCCCGTTTTTCAGCGCCTCCAGACGCTCCAGACGTGCCCGCTGCTTTGTACTTCTTGCCCGACATCCCCGCTTCGCCCACTCCAGTTCCATTCGGAGCACGCTCTGCCGTTTTCTCTCCGACGCGAGTTCCATCTCTTCCCGCTGCGCTTTCAACTCCAGAAATCCGGAATAATTTTCCGCATAGCCATACACTTTTCCATGATCGATCTCCAGTATCTTATTCGTCACCCGATCCAGGAAATAACGGTCGTGCGTAACCATGATCAGCACACCTTTAAACCGGTTCAAATACTCTTCCAGCCACATTGCCATCTCATTGTCTATGTGGTTCGTCGGCTCATCCAGCACGAGTACATCTGCCGGATTCACCAAAGTCCTTGCCAGCGCGACCCGTTTTTTCTGTCCGCCGGACAACGTCTCGATCTTCGCCATATATTCGGTGATGCCAAGTCTCGTGAGCACGGTTTTCGCTTCACTCTCCGTGTTCCAGTCCTGCTCCCACTTCCCATCCGCAACATAATCCAGTACATTTGCCCCCTCCGGAAACTCCGGATTCTGCGGAAGATACGTAATGCGAAGCCCGTTCTGGCGGATGATCTGCCCGTTGTCCGGCTCTTCCAGATCTGCGATCATCTTTAAAAATGTTGTTTTTCCGGTTCCGTTGATTCCGACGATCCCGATCTTGTCGCCCTCATGGATACCATAAGAAACATCGTCAAAAATCAGCTTCTCCCCGAAATTTTTGCTGATATGTTCAATATTTAGTATATTCATACGCTCGTTCCTTTTATCTGTTTCCGATTTATAGATCCTGTTTTCAAAAAACATACGGGCATATTGTACCATTTTTTTGCCTAAAAGGCACTCCTTTCTTAGAACTTTATGAATTTTTTACCGGAATACTTGAGTTTCTCTTCAAAAGGTAATAAGATAGAGCAGATGTAAAATTGACATCCGGTAGTTAGAAAGGGGAGTTTTGATGCCATCTCACAAAAAGAACACACAGTATTTTGACGATGATTTTGAAGTTACATATGAGGAAGAAATTCCATTTCACTATAATACATCCAATGTAGATCTCAATACCGATTCTGTCACGCCATACTATGCAGATGACTTTGAAGATGCGTACGATGATGATCGTTATGAGGAAGAATACGACGATGCATACGAAGATTGTTATGATGAGGACTACGACGATGAATACGATGATCCTTATAATGGCGAATATGATGACGAATACGAAGATGATTATGACGATGGTGACGATGATTACGATAACCGTCGAAGCCGCAAATACCGTGATTCTTCTTCCCGCGCTGTCTCCGGAACACGCCGGAGAAAAAAACGCCGCAGAAGCTATCGCCCGACCCGGCTTGCCGCTCCGATCCAGAAAGGCGGAAACACCCTCCTCCGGATCGTACAGACGATCGTCCGCAATCTTTCGGCATTACTGATCCTGGCGATCATTGGATTGATGGCGTACACATTTTTGCGCGGCAGCGCTCCCTACGGAGATTTAAAACAAGAGATCAGCAGCAACAATTATACGATCCGCCTCGCGTCCTACATTGCGGTCGCCGCGTTTTTTATCCTCTATGAACTCTGTTCCATGCTTTGGACAATGACCCGTGTCCGGGTAAGAGATTCATACGGAACTTACAAAGAAGACGTCGGTCGCGGACTGTTCTCTTTTATCTTTATCTATATTTGTTCCTACGCTTCTTTTCTCGTCAATGAATGGATTCCCGAGATCCACGATATTTTGATCGGATTGAAAGGCGCGCTCGATGTATTTGGTTCCATGCACAACGCATTGTTTGGTTTATGTCTGGCAGGCGTAATTTCCTGCCTGTTCCGAAAATACAGTTTATCATTGTAATTAAGAAAAGAGTCGCATATGGATATTCTCCGTATGCGACCCTTTTCTTAATTATACTCTTAATCAAAAATGATCAGCGCCATAAAGACCAGATCTTCCAAACCGGTATTGCGAAGTCCATGTCCGCATCCGTCAGGCGTAAATGTGACATCTCCGGCTTTTACCGGACGCAGATTGCCATTGTCATTGTATTCACCCTCTCCTGAAAGGATATAATATGTTTCACTCTCATTGTGATGTTCATGGTAACCAAGCGAACAGCCATGCTCCAACGTTACCTCTGCATATAATCCGCATTTTCCGTTCAATGCTTTTTCATCCAAAATCTCTTTTATGATCACATGTCCCTCACCGCCGGCCATGTTCTCCACACGTCTCGTTGTCATATCCGATCTCTCCTTTCATCTGTCGCCTTTTCTGTCTTTATTTACAACATAGAAGCTCGAAGTTCTGCTCCGTCTTTTGCACTTAAGTATGCCGGTGCAATGTCAAATACTGTCTTGCATCCGCTCTGTCCTTCTTCTCCCAATCGATAAGCAGCTCTCGCATATGCCGCCAGTACGCTGGATGTAAATTCCGGATTGGAATCCAGCTTCAGACGATACTCGATCAGATGATTATTTTCTTTTTCCCAGCCTGTTTTTCCGCTTCGCAGAACAAATCCGCCGTGCGGGATTCCACTGTGATCGCGTTTCAGTTCCTCTTCGCTGATAAAGTGAACGGTTGTGTCATAATCCGCAAAATAATTCGGCATCGTCTTGATCTCTTCTTCCACTTTTGCCGCATCTGCTCCGTCCTCTAATACGACGAAGCACTCTCTTGTATGTTTTTCGCGTGTAGAGAGTTCCGGATTCTCACCGCCGCGCACTGCATCAAGAGCAGCCTCCACCGGAATGGTATACTGTTTTGCATCTTTTACACCTGTAATCCGCCGTACCGCATCGGAATGTCCCTGGCTGACGCCTTTTCCCCAGAATGTATAATCCTTTCCGTCCGGAAGTACCGCACTTGCATACAAACGGTTCAGTGAAAACATTCCCGGATCCCAGCCCACAGAAATAATGCCGACCTTTCCGCCTTTTTTCGCCGCTGCATCCACATTTGCAAAATGCTCCGGGATCTTTGCGTGTGTATCAAAACTATCTACAATATGAAACATCTCTGCCAGCTTTGGAGACTGCACCGGGAGATCCGTCGCGCTTCCTCCGCAGAGAATCATAACATCAATTTTATCTTTCCAGGATTCCACATCTTCCGCCCGGCACACTTCTGCTGTCTCTGTTAAAATTGTCACTGTTTCCGGATCCCGACGGGTAAACACGGCTGCTAATTCAAGATCATCATTCTGCTTGATCGCACATTCCACACCGCGTCCCAGATTTCCATAGCCAAAAATACCGATTTTAATCATACGCTGCTACCTCTTTCTCCTTGAATTTTTTGTAAAACCGGCTGCCTTTTTACAGCCAGCCTTTATTATAATCGCAAAAAAAACATTGTGCAAGTTTTAATCTTCACTTTTTCACTTTAATACAAAAAAGAGCTATATCTCACACATTCTTTTTGTATTATTTTTTCTGGTACAGATAGAAATTTTCAGATTATTTTGTTATAATAGAACTAAATCAATACACCAATGGAAGGAGCGATCATTATGGCAAATCGAATTATCACAATCAATCGGATGTATGGAAGCAACGGACGAAAACTCGGAAAAGCGCTCGCGAAAGAACTGGGAATCCACTATTATGACAGGGAACTGATCCAGATTGCAAGTGAAAAAGAGGGAATTCCATACGAAGAACTTCTCAAAGTCGATGAAAAACGCGCAAGTCAGTGGCGTTACCCATTAGAAGACCCGATCCAAATGGCTCCTCAGTACCGCTTCTATCCAATGAACGATATGCTCTTCCAATCTGAATGCGAGATCATCCGTTCCATTGCGGAAAAAGAAGACTGTATCATCATCGGACGATGCGCTAATACGATCCTGAAAGAAAACTGCAGCAGTATTTTTATCCATGCACCTTTCGAATCCCGTGTCCAAACCGTTGCCGGACGCTTGGATATTTCTGAAAAAGATGCCGCCGGACTTGTTAAGAAATTGGATAAAGAACGCCGTAGCTACTATGAATATTTTACCGACCGGAAATGGCTGGATATGCAGGGGTATGACCTTTGCATCGACAGCAGCCGTTTTTCAGAGCAGCAGATTCTTTCGATGTTGAAAGAGGTTTATAAAAATATGTAGATCCATTCAGTCTCTTCCTTAATTTTCTTTTCTTTGACAAAAATCAAAGCATCAGACCGTAACTGAATCCGTTACGGTCTGATGCTCCGAAATAGTTTTTATCCCGCCGTAGGATACTCATTGCACAGCAAACGATATGGCGCTTCATCTTCTTCAATCTTCGGAAAACGCCCTACCGGTGGCTGAAAACAATTATCCGTGTTGTCGTCATTACACATAGATACTTCTCCGATCAAAACATCTCCTGTCCCGGGTTTCACATCAAAATCATGAAACTGATGAGGCCACAATGTAATACTTTCTCCCGGTTTCAGTTCCACACCGGTTCCGGCAGGTACCAAATAGCTTCTTCCATCAGCATTTACCAAAACATCCGTATCTGCCAACTGTTCTTTTCCGTCATCATTATATACATGGATGATCAGTGTGCCTCCGCCTCGATTAATTATATCTTCTGACTTTTTCCAATGAAAATGCATCGGCGAATGCTGTCCTTCTTTTAACATTAATAATTTTTCTGCATACACTTTAGAATATTTTGGATTATTCTGGTTTCCATTACGCAATGTGATCAGTGCAAAACCTACCTTTTCCCAATTACCCAAGCCATAGTCCGTAATATCCCACCCCAGCATATTATCTCTTATTTCGTCATACTCATGACCTTTGGTCTTCCATTCCTCCGGAGTAAAATTGCAAAAAGGTGGAAGCCAAAATCCATTTTTTCTGACCAGCTCTTCCATTTCCTTAATGCATCGATTAATTTCTGATCTTTTCATTTCCATCCCCATTTCTTTTTAATTAAAACAGACTCATACGAGACATGTTTTTAGCACTTCTTCCAAACATTTCGGATCGCCTTTTGCAGCCCCCAGTTCCAAACTCCAGTCCAATCCTCTATATTTCTTACAGCGATCGTCTTTTTCTACAAAATCAATCAGACGCTCCATCATTTCCAGATTCCATACTGAATTATCGATCGCCGCCGTCGTATAGATTCCTTTCTCCAACATTTCAAAACCAAAAATGTCCTTTGCATGTGTCTTTTCCGCACTGTTAATTACATCTTCTACTAAATGACTTGGAATGAAAAGCAATCCGCTCTCCGTTCCCATTACAATATCTCCCGGAAGACATACTGCGCCGCCGATCCGACAGGCGCCATTCAGATCTGTCAACACACATTCACGAATCGGCGTCGGATCGATCCCACGATAAAAAACTTGTGTATCAATCTTTTTCATCTGCTCAATATCTCGAATGCCGCCCCAGATTACAGCACCGCCATTTCCTGTTTTTACACGAATCGCAGTTGTAAGATTTCCTCCTACAAAAGTACCATTATAGACTTTATCAAACATGTCCGCAACCACAACATCTCCGTTTCCAAGATTATCTACGACCCATTGATTGAAAAAGCCTTCCCAGCCTTTTTTTTCTCCTTGATTTCGTACAACATTTGCCAAATCCGGGCGAATCGGCATAAAAGTACAAGTCACTGCTCTTCCCACTAATTTTTTCTCATTATGTAAATGCTTCATTCCGCCTTCATATTGAAAATGGTATCCTTTTACATAAAGTGGAAGCCAGATTTCTTCCAATGTCATTGTTCTTAATTTATCTAAATATACATCCGGAACTTTCGGTCGACCATCTTCTAATCGTTCTCCCTTCCATTCCTGTGTCAGTTCTATAATTTCTTCCCTTGTATTGATAATCACATTCCGTTCCTCCTTGCCAATCTGACAATCTCTTTTATAATTCGATCACTCCCGGAGCAATCCGGTAAGATTCCGGAGCCGACTTCCAATCCGGCATTCCATAAGCCATTGGATTATATACAAATTCACCTGCGCGTATCGTAAGCATACATTCTAACATCTGTTTTCCCTGCATTCGTGCATTTCCGCTATCTGCAAATCCAAAATTACCCTCTTTTACTCTCAGAACAGATATATCTGCATCCATTCCCACTTCTAATTTTCCGAGCTCCGAATGTCCGATAATCTCTGCCGGACGTGCTGTCGTTCTGTACAGTACTTCTTCTAACGGCATTCCGATATTCAAATATTTTGACATAACATTCAACAAACCATATGCCGGACCATTTACATTGTGCAGATATAAATCTGTGGAAAGTGTATCCGGATAAAACCCTTGCTCATATGCCGGTATTGCATTCCTAAACCAAAAGCTTCCCGCACCATGTCCCAGATCAAAAAGAGTTCCTCTTTTTCTTGCTTCCAACATAAACTCTTGAATTTCATTCTTTTCATTCAAAATATGAAATTGCTGCGCATATACATGCGTATGAATATCCCCCGGTCTGAGTCGTTGAAGGATCAGTTCCTCATAGGAACGTCCCGGCAAATACGGCTGGACATCAGCCATAACCGGTTTTCCTGCCAATTCTCCTGCCCTCACTGCCGCATCCACAGAAGCCCATGCCGGATGCTCCTCATCAAACGGTTTTCCCACATGATAATGTGCTGTTTTCACACCTACAACTTCCTTGATTTCTCTTGCGATCGCAGCCGCTGTTTCTACATAAAAATTCCGCGGTTCCAATTCAGAAGCCAGACTGACCATTCCGCCATGGGCAATATTGATAAATGCCAAAATCCGCAATTTTGATTTGTCTATAAAGCGATCTTTAAAATCAAAAAAATCTTTACATCCGCAACTTCCCGCATCTACTGCGGTTGTCACGCCGTTTTGAAACATGTGTGCTTCTCCGTCGATCATCGGAAGTGTATCTTCCGATGATCCGCATAGTGGATATATGTGCGTATGCATATCGATCAATCCCGGGGAGAGGATCATTCCTTCCAGATTGATTTCCGTAATGCCTTCCTTTTCAATCCCTGCCTCCATTGCAGTAATCTTTCCTTCTGACACTACAATATTCTTTTCTTCAAAACACCGACTTTGAGAATTATATACCTTCCCGTTTTTCAAAATATAATCTTTCATAGCCATTCCTCTTCTGCTGTTATTTCAATCACATTGGCTGCACCCGGTAGGTTAAGGGAATCACAGATATCTAGCTGCGCCTTCTCCTCATCCCATCGACAACTGACAAGTTTTCCACTCTTTTGACAGCATGTCAAAGCGACTCCTTCATCTGAAACAAAAAGTCCGCGAGGAAATTTTCCTCCGCAATCCCATTCACCGATTTTTCCCCCAATCTTTCCAGCGAAAAAGCCGAAACTGTTTCTGCGCCTCTGTTTCCTACAAATAAAATCTTCTCGTTCCAGATGACCGCATCTCCCGGCGCGTTATTTCCTATATACTTCGTTGTATTCCGCGTACATATCCGCTGTGCCTGCTGTTCAGTTCCCTGCTGTTTTATCTGCCAAAAAGAAAGTGTACTTGAACTTTCATTAATAACAACTGCATTCTTTTCCAAATTCCACAGTAATATCTGCCGTGGTCCTTCTCCTGCGTGGATCGGAAAATTCAAATCGCATTCTCCCAAAGACTTTTCCTTCTGCTGATGTCTACACACACTGGACAAACCTAAGTCCACCAGATAAATCCGGTTTTCTTTTCCCTTGTAAATACAATGTGCATGCGAATCTTTCTGTCCTTTCTTAATCCAAATACATTGTGACAACTCTGTATCCACAGCAAAATAGTCTCCACTCATATAGCAGCTTCCATAGAGCATAGTACAGTCTTCCGATAAACATAAATGACAAAGTCCTTCTCCCGGTGCCTGAAATCTCTTTTCTTCAGTCAATATACCGTTTTCCCATACAAATTTCACAATTTCATTCGTTTTCTCAAAGGCAGCATAAATGCAGCTTCTATGGTCAGATATAACTTTTTCAACCAGATAAGAAGGACCTCCGTCATAATAAAACTCTTGTTTTATCTGTATCTTTCCGTTGTCAGTGATTTTCAATACGATAAGATTGGAACTCTGCCCCGTATCTCCATATCCTGCTGCCACAAAATATTTTTCAGTCATCCTAAATCAGCTTTCTACTTCCACAATTACTTCTATTTCAACCGGAATATTATGATTTGGAAGATTCCTCGTTCCCATCACAGTTCTTGTATGATACCCTCGCTCTTCAAGTACATCTGCAATCGTATCTGAAAAACCATCAAATACTTTTTCAACATCAGTGAAACCTTCTCCACAGTTCACCAATCCGAATGCTTTCACGATCCGTTTCACTTTATCCAAACTTCCAAGAGTATCTTTCAACGCTCCCAGTATGATGATCGCACACTCTCTTGCAGCCGCATATCCTTCTTCCAGTGTTAAATCTTCACCAACTCTTCCTGAAAAAAGCGCTTTTCCGGTAATCTGGTCTTCCGGTCCATGTCCTGAAACAAAAATCAGATCATCTGTTTGTCTTAAAAGGACAATTCCTCTTTTCTTTTTATATACAGGTTCTTTTTCCTGTCCATTTTCGATGATTCTATTAATACTGTCCATTCATGATCCCTCCTGCTATTTTCGTATTTTTACAATCGCCTCAACTGTGACAGGAACATTTTCCCATAATGCATATGCTCCCATTGCAGAACGTGCATGCTGACCTCTTTTTCCAAAAACTTCTACCATAAGATCTGAAAATCCATTCATAACATACGGCTGTTCGCAAAAATCTCCCGCACTATTGATCAATCCAAGCGCTTTTACAAAATAATCTACCCGATCCAATTCACCGATATAATCTTTAATCGTTGCGATCATATTCAATCCGCAAAGTCTGGCTGCTTCATACGCGGTGTCTTTATCTATTTCCGCGCCAACCTTTCCCTGATAAACAGGTTTCCCCTCTGCATCTACCGGAAAATGTGCGGATAAAAAGAGAAGATCTCCTTTTATACATGCATCTACAACACCTTGTCCCTTTCTGTTTCTAACCGGAAGCGTAATTCCTAAATTTTCTAATCTTTTTCCTGTCTCACTCATTTGTTATTTCTCCTTTTATATTTTCATATTTTTATTTAACCTTTTACCGCACCGCTCGCCAATCCTTCTACAAACTGTTTTTGTACAAGCATAAATACAATAATGATCGGAATTGTGATCAACATTGCAGCCGCCATTGTCTGTCCCCAATCTACCCTGTAAAAAGAGGCAAATTCACTCAGCGCCAACGGAACTGTCCGGCTGGATTCACTTCTTGTAAGTACATTTGCTATTGCAAATTCATTCCATGATGAAATAAATGCATAGATTCCGGTTGCCGCCAATGCCGGCTTTAAAAGAGGGATCACGATTTTAGAAAGCATCTGCGTCGTCGAACATCCATCCATCACCGCTGCTTCTTCTACTTCTTTCGGGATTCCCTTAAAGTATCCTTTTGCCATCCATGTGACCAACGGCATACTGATTGCCAGATGCGCGATCGCAAGCCCTAATTTTGTATCTACCAGTCCCACTGCATTTTCCATATAGTACATCGGGATCATCAAAACTGTTAGCGGAAGCATCTGGCTGATCAGCATAAAAAGAGAGAGTCCTTTGCTTCCTCTGAATTTGAATCGTGCAAACGCATATCCGGCGCTTCCGCCTAAAAGAAGTGCAATAACAGTAGAGATTCCACCAACAATCGTACTATTCAAAAATGCTCTTGGAATCGAACTTTCCGTAAGTACTAGCAGATAATTGCTTAATGTCGGCATCTTCGGAATCCAATACGGTGGATTTGAAAACACCTCATTTCCGGGTTTGAAAGAAGTACTTGCCACCCATGCAAGCGGAAATAATGCTGCGATCACTGCGAATCCTAAAATAATATATGTCAAAACAGTTCCCGTATGCTCCAGCCATTTTTTCTTTTTTTTCGTATCCATCAGTTCTCCTCCTTAATGACAAATTTCACATACAATGCTGCAAAAATCATTGTGATCAATAACTGCATTACAGCACTTGCTGAAGCTGAATTAATATTGAGAACCTGGAACTGATTGTATACCAAGATCGAAAGCGTTGTTGTATTCTGTCCTCCTGATGTCATAATGAATATCAGCGAAAATTCATTAATTGCCCATACCAGCAACATTAAAATACAAATAAAACTTACATCTTTTAACATCGGTAATGTAATATACCATAATTTTTTAAACCAACCGGCTCCATCCAATTCTGCACTCTCATACAGATCTCTCGGTAATTGCTGCAACCCCGCTGTCATCATAAGCATAACATATGGCGCACATGCCCATACCTGGACAATGATCACTGACAACATTGCATATTGAGGACTGGACAGCCAGGCAATCTCTTTTTCAATTACTCCGATACTCATCAATAAATGATTGATCATTCCTCCATCTGTGGTAAACAACCATTTCCATGCCGTCGCTTTTACAACTCCCGGGATGATCCATGCAACAAATATGAGACTGCGAAATACACCTTTTATCCGCATTCCTCTTCGATTGATCAAAAGTGCAAGTATAAATCCAATCAGAAATGCCGGTATCACTGTTCCCAATGTCCACACCAACGTATTCCATATCGAAGATGTAAACATTGGATTTTTAAACAGGCGGAGATAATTTGTTAAACCTGCAAAACCGCTCTGTCCAATCGCATTCTCACTAAAACTCATGGATATGATATAAAATAATGGATATATGATAAGTAATGCTGTTACAGCAACTCCCGGAAGTATAAAAGGAATCGCCTTCTTTTCATCTCTTGTCAAATAAAATTTTTTCATCTTTACCTCCGCCTCTTAAGGGAGGGAATTCCCTCCCCTTCATTTAATTTGCAAGTAATGCGTCAATATCTTTTGCCATTGCTTCACAAGCTTCATCTACTGACATTGTTCCGGCCACTGCATTTTGCATATACTGGAAAATGATCGGCTCCATCTCTGACCATCTTTCGTATGCCGGCTCTGCTTTTGAATTGTCCAACTGATCCATAAACGGCTTCAATTCTTCTGTTGCAAACTGTTCATATTCCATTGCTGTTTTGCTTGCCGGGAAAGAATCTGTCAGTCTTGCCTGATTTTCCGGTGTTGTGATATATGCCATAAATTCAGCTGCTGCTTCTTTATTTTCACTCTTAGATGCCAATGCTACACACCAACCATTCGCTGTTGTTGTTCCCATTCCGTCAACACCCGGAATAACAGCTGTTGCAAAATTAAGTTCCGGATAATCTGTTTTCAATGTCTCTACATCAAACGGACCTGTCAGCATGAATGCAAGATTTCCCTGTCCGAAAGATTCTCTCATTGTTGTATTATCAAATTCAGAGCTTCCCGGTGAAGCATAACCTTCCTGAATTGAATCTACAATATTTTTAAGCGCAGCTTTTGCTTCTTGACTATTCAGCATACATTTTCCGTCTTCATCCAATACGTCTCCGCCGTATGTGTACATCTGCTGTACCAGACGAGTCGCCGCATTTGCCTGATTTCCTAACGGCCATGCAAAACCATATTTGCCATCTACAGAAAGTTTCTTACTCATTTCTACCATTTCATCCCATGTCTCCGGGAATGTCTCATACCCTGCTGCTTTCAGCATATCTGTATTGTAGTAAATTCCAGAACCATCATAGCGGAAAGGAACTCCATATGCTTTTCCGTCCACAGATGTAATATCCAATGCCGGTTCTACAATATCTGCAAAATCAATTCCTGCCGTTTTTCCTAATTCGTCCATTGGTTCTAACAAACCTTTACTTGCAAACGGCGCAACGTCTGTTAAAAGCATTGTACATACTTCCGGTGCATTATCTGTACTGATCGCTGTTGTGATCTTACTTTTGTAAGTATCCCAATCTGTTACTACAATATCTACTTTTATATCCGGATGTTCTTTTTCAAATTCCGCTGCCATCTCTTTACTCTCTACTTCATCCCAGTTTGGTGTCCACCATTCAATTGTTTTCACACCATCCTTCTCTTCCGTAGATGATTCGCCCTTTCCACATCCTGCTGCCATAGATACGATCATTGTTGCTCCGAGCATTACCGCCATCCATCTTTTTACGACTCTTTTTTTCATATTGATTTTTCCTCCTTTTCGTTCTCGGTTTCTTTACATTTCAAATACTTTTCTGCAAGAAGACTTATTTTCATTAAGCATCTTGTAATATGATACGGACCTTTTAATTCAAAACCTTTCCAATCGCATAAAACACCTCCGTCCCGGTTTAAAATTGAATACCATTCCCCATATTTTTTATCTCTGAAATAAAGCTCCGTATATTCATACAATTTCTTAAAATAAGCAAAATGTTTTTCATTTTCATTCAACAGTGCACTCATAAATAATGCATTGAGACCTTCTGCCTGTACCCACCAGATTTTACTGTCCCATGCAGCCGGTATTCCTTCATAATCCGTCACCAGAAATTGTTTTTCCGGCTCTTTTCCATCCACATCGATATGTTGGATAAATCCGCCATAACTTTCGTCATAACAACGTTCGATCACCCAATCCAAAACCTCTTCTGCACGTTGTTTCCATGATTTCTCGTCTAACAAACTGCCGGCTTCCATTGCAAACCATAACGATTCCATCGCATGTCCCGCATCTACCAATCTTCCTTCTCCGAGTAGCTCCGGTCTTCCATCTTGCTTCACATATTCCAGCGGAGCCTGCAATTCACTATTCGCAAATTCATATAACGATTTTCTGACACATTCTCTCAATACATCTTCATATCGGTTTCCAAATAAATCAAAACTTTCCAATGCAACCAATAATGTCATAAAATTCACTGCATGCTTCTGCCATCCTGCCCGGATTCCTTCTTTTTGTAGAATCTGTTCATCTTTTACATTTTGAAATAATTGATCTGTCAACTGCCGCACCTTTGCAAGCTCTTCTTCCCCGGGCGGTACAACTTTAAAATATTCATATAAACCTTTTATCGCAAAATGATCGGTAAAAATAGAAGTCGTTCCTTCTAAAATTTTCCCCTCTCTTGTAAGCAATTTTTGAAACCGCCCATTACCTGCATAAAAACTGCCCTTTGTATAACGATAACCTTGCTCTGCAATATGAAGCCACGTCTCTTTTTTCTGGATAAATCGATACAATGATGCAAAGCTATACATATCTCGTCCAACAAACCATCCCGGTTTCACTGTTTTTATCAATTTTCCTTCTCTGTCAAAACAGTTAAAATACCCGCCATATTCCCGATCCAAAACCCTTGGTTCCCAAAAAGGGATATGATCTTCCAACAACTGTTTCCTTGCCGATTCTCCAATTTTCTTTATTTCATTTTTATGTGTTTCATAAAAACTCTTTTCCATACCGCACCTCTTTGTAAACGTTTACTTTTCAGGGAAAAAAAATATTTCATTCTGCTTCAAGTGCTTTGCAAAGCACATCTGCTACTACATCTGCCTCTTCTTTATGTAAATTTAAAGGGCTGATATACACCGCATTGTTTATTCTGTCCTCTCCTATGTAAATTCTTTCTTTTCTCAAAAAACTTACAATTTTTTCAGAACTGTTTTTTTCGGAAAGATAACAAAATAGTCTGGGATATTTTTGTCCTACCGGTCCTTGTTCCACAATTTTCAACATAATTTCCTGTTCTGTTTTTACTATTTTTTCAGAAATCCTGTTCAAAATCTCGCGAAGTTCACATTCTCTTTTTTCTTCATCCTGAAGTACATAGTTTTCAAGCGCTGTATACAACCCTGCCATCGCCTCTCTGGACGTTTTTGATACGCGACAGATTCCATGTTCCGGCGCACCAAAGCGAATACATCTTTCAATCCACTGTTTCGTTCCGAAGATCACTCCGCTGTCCTGCGGACCGCATAAGGTTTTTCCTCCACTGAAAATCACCATATCCGCACCTGCTTCTGTAAATCTTTTCAAATTTTCTTTCGGTGGAAGCTGCGCCGCAGCATCTACGATGACCGGCACTTTGTATTTCTTTGCAATCGCAATTACATTTTCCAGTGGAAGTGAACCCCTTTGATATAATGTAGAAGCGAAATAGACCACTCCCGCTGTTTTTTCATTGATAGAACCTTCCAATTCCATCTCCAGTGTTTCGTACGCACCACCGCTTTCCACAATATCCGCACCACTGACTGCCAACGCTGCATCGTACGCATTTCTTTGTGCCCGCATAACAATAAATTCTCTTTTTGTCCCTGCGATTTCAGGTAATTTTCTATAATAATATTCACTGTCTTCCGCAATACAGATACTAGCACATAACAGCAGCGCACCTTCCGCTCCATTTGTAAAATATGCCGCCTCATTTCCTGTTAATTCTGCCGCCTTCTTTCCTAATTGAATCTGCATTTGCTTGAGATCCACAAAGGAAGCTGCGGCTTCCTTCATCGCCTGTAATGTATTCTCCGCCATCCTGCTTCCGCCATATACAGTATAGGTATCATGAGCATTGATATACGGAATGATTCCATTTTTCTCGTAGAAATCCATTCTCTGTCCTCCTTTACTCAATGTGCTTTAATACTTGCTCCTCCGTCCACCATGAGAATCTGACCTGTCGTATACGTTGACATATCGCTTGCCAGATAAAGTGCTGCATCTGCTATATTTTCCATTGTCCCCGGTTCTAATGGCTGCATCCGATATAAAAGCTCCATGAATTGATCTCTTTCCTCTCCCTCCGGATATGTCTGAATTTCATCTAACATATTGTCACTCATGATTAACCCCGGACAGATACAGTTTACACGGATTCCTTCTGACGCATAGTCTAATGCCATTGCACGAGACGTCGCATTCATCGCTCCCTTTGTTCCGGCATAGATTCCAAATCCCGGCATCGTTTCTACGCTATGTATGGAAGAAATATTTATGATATTTCCGTTCTTCCGTTCCCGCATTCCCGGTATGAAAATTTTAGAAAAGCGGAGAAAACTTTTATAATTAACGGAAATCATTTTTTCTACCTGTTCTTCCGTACATTCATCAACTCTGCCATGATCATTGATCCCCACTGTATTCACCAATATATCGATACCGCCAAAATCTTCTAAAATCTGCCTTCCCACCTGTTCAACATTCTCTTTATTTCCAAGTTCCACTTCATATCCGCGGCTTTCAGGAGATACTTCTTGTATTTCTTTGACTGTCTGACAAAGGCATGGCACATTCTTCCCGCCTACTGCCACAACCGCCCCCTGTGAAGCAAACAATAGCGCAATTTCTTTCCCGATTCCTCGAGCTCCTGTTGTAACAAATACTCGTTTTCCTTCTAATAGACGATTATAATTCTTCATACCAGTTCTCCTTTTTATGATTTATCCGTGATACTCACAAACGGTCTCACGTTCTATAATCTTAGTTTCATATGTTTTTCTTACAGGCGCTTTCGTATCGGTATTGCTCAATCGTTCACTCACCAATCGGATACTGTCCATTCCGATCGTGTACAACGGCTGCTCTACTGTTGTAATTTCCGGTCCTCTATATCGATCCGGTAAAATCCTCTGATTATCAAATCCCATGATCGAAATATCTTCCGGAACTCTCAGTCCTCGGTCAAGTGCCGCCCGTACAGCATAACTGGCGATCGCATCATCAGAACAAAAAACTGCCGTAGGTCTTTCTTCCAGATCTAAAAGTGCATTCATTCTGTCGTATCCGCTTCTATAATCTGCCGACGAATACTGAATATATCCATCTTTCACTTCAAGATCGGCTTCCTGCATTGCCTGTATATAGCCATTAAATCGCTCAATCGTAACTTTCTTATTCGGATTTCCGCAAATATGCGCAATCTTTCGATGTTTCTTCTCTTTTAAATAATTCACTGCATTTTTTGCACCGCCAAAATTATCGATCAGTAATTTATTACACTGCAAAGACGATACATCATTTTCGATCATCACAAATTCGATCTGTTCATTATCCTGAATATACTTGATCATGCTTTCATCGCTTCGATAAGAACCATATAGGATAACCGCATCAACCACACCATTAGAAAGGTATTTCACATAATTCTCTTTACTTTTTACATCTCCTCCCAACGCACTGCAAAATACAACCGAATAACTTGTCTGCTGTGCCGCTGTTTCAAATCCTTTGATCAGATCATAAAAAAATGGATCATGCAGATTATTTACCACAATCCCAATAGCATTGGTTCTCCGCCTCACGAGAGATCTTGCCGCTGTATTAGGACTATACCCTAATTCTTTGATAGCCTCCTGTACTTTCTCCGAAATCTGCTGTGTTACTCCATCTTTATTATTTACAACTCTGGAAACCGTAGCCGTTGACACATTCGCTCTCCTTGCTACGTCTTTAATACTGACTCTCCTACTTTCCATAGTACTTCCTCCCGCTTCACACTTAGTCTGTAAACGTTTAACTGCAAAAATCTTTAAAAATATTATGAAATCCTATGCAAAACCCAAATTGTATCGTAACGCCAATTTCTTTTTGTTTGTAAACGTTTACTGAATTATATATCGTTAACATTTCATTTGTCAACATGTATAGCTAAACTATATTTTTTTTATTTATTTTGTTAAATTTGCCCACATATTTTTTAGGACTTTTTACCGAAACTCTTGTATTGACATCTCCGCTTGCTTTTCTTAATATAAAATTAACTGTTCAATCCCTTCACAGTTACACAGAACGTCAGTGTACAATGAGCAATACAGGCTCTTGTACACTGACACTACATTTCAAAAAAATAAAAAGGACGGAGAATAACAGAAACTATGGAAAATATAATAATCGGAATTGATCTGGGCGGCACGAATTTGAGAATTGGCGCTGTAAACAAGAAAAACAACTTAATAAAACCGCTTGTACTGAAAAGTGAGTGTATTGCAAGTTCCCCTTCTCCTATTAGTACCCTCTGCAAACTGATTGAAGAATATCTATATGACACAAATATCACTCAGATCGATGCCATTTCTATTGGTGTTCCATCTTCCGTAGAGAATGACAATGCCACTGTAATATGTACGACAAATATCCGAAACCAATCTGGCGAAGCTGTTTTTTCACATATAAATATTGCAGAAAATATTAAAAACTACTTCCACGTTCCTGTTTTTGTAAATAATGATGTCAATAATCTGATGCTGTATGACACGATAACCCATCATCTTGAGGATAAAAAAGTTCTGGTTGGAATTTATATCGGTACAGGTGTCGGTGCTTCTGTGATCATTAACGGAGAATTTTTAAAAGGGAAAAATGGGGCTGCACTTGATCTTGGACATATTCCCTATTATGGCAAAAAAAATCCCTGTAACTGTGGAAAAAAAGGATGCTGTGAATGTTATGCTTCCGGTTGGCGCTTGCAGCAAATCCGAAAAGAATACTACCCTGATTCCCCGATCAGCGAGTTATTTACATTACACAAAACAGAAGAACCTCTACGGGATTTTGTATCAGCCTGTGCTAATATATATGCAATTATGGCAACCATATTTAATCCGGATGCCCTAATCATCGGCGGCGGCATTCCGGAAATGAAAGATTTTCCAAAAGAACAGTTCGAAAGAGAACTTACCGCCTCTGTCGGAAAAGATGTACTGTCTTATGGATTTGACATGATTTATTCCACACCATTTGTAGGAAAAGGAATCATCGGAGCCGCTGCATTCGCAAGAAAGATGCTGCTGAAACCTTAAATAAAACAGAGACTTTCTCCTAATAATACACAGAAAAATCTCTCATAGAAATCACTGCAAAACATCAGTGATTCTATGAGAGATTCTTATTATTCATCAAATTCTAATACTGCGACATGAAATTTAGGCGTTTCTTTAATTTCTACTACTTTCCCTTTTGTTGTTTTCAAGCGTTCCGTACTCTTGTAATTCCTGCTCATCCCAAGAGCATGTTCCATCGTATAATAATAAGACGACGGAAGTTTTCCTTCTGTTACTTCAATTTCCTGCCCGATCTCAAACGCTTTCACATTTTCAATCGTAAATTCCATTGTCCTCATATAATTTTGACTGCCTCCTCTAAGCAATTTTCGTTGCCAGCACTGCAATACCTTCTTTTCCCGGAAGTTTCAATGCCGTAGAGCCGCTCGCCTCCTCGATCAATGTCTTTCTGGTCATTTCCCATACATCAATCATTTCCACTTTATACTTATGATCTTTCGGAAGTTTGATCCATGCAACCTCAGCACACTGAATTCCAAAATATTTCAGGAACACATCGTCTCCGCAGTGACCTCCGCATTCGCCACTCTTAAAATCCAACGTCTCTTTTTCTTCCGGATTCAAACTTTTTATCAACTTGATAAACGGATTTTCCTCTTTTGAATCATACATTTCGTCTTGTTCTTCCCATACCGGTTCATGCCACGGTTCCAGACAATCCGGCAAGTTGTACAGGAAATCTTTCAGATATGCGATCCGTTTCGGACTTTTTCCTTTAAGTACACCGCCTTTTGACCACCAGAGCACCTCATCGTCCGAATAGAATGTCTCTCCATGTGTACCGTAAGCTCCTTTGGTACAAATTTTCCAGAACCGGTTCGTCATCTCAAATCCGGAAATATTTCCCCATTCGTGCTCTATGTTGCCCTCGTAACAGAATTCATCAAAAATAACAGGTTTTTTATACCGTTCCTGCCACTCGTCCCCCTTATGTACCGCGATCGTTTGCATACTGCAATGTGTGATTGCTTCTCTGGAATGATCATAATAATGCATACAATTATGGTTACTCAACAAATGGTGATATGGATCATTTTCACAGATTGTTTTCTCAATCTCATACCAATCTTCCGTTGTATAATTGAACATAATATCATACTCATTCGCCATGCTCCACCAGATACATGGTATTGCGGAGAAACGGCGCCTGTTTCAAAGTCTCCATTGTCTGATCGATCAATGTTTCCGGTTGATGTGCCAATGCATAGATCGTTGTTCCAAAAGGCAGATATTTACTTCCATCCTGATATACAAAATGATTTCCTTCTGCCTTTACCATTCCATGACTTTCTGTTTCCTTACAGATTTCAAGTCCTTCTTTTTCAACAACGCCGCTTACTTTCCAAGTGTATTCTCCCTCTGTCTGCGGAAGAAAACGTACTTTATATGTATTATTTCCGGCATAAAAACCTTTTACAGTCCATTTCTTCTCTCCGCATGTAAAAACTGCAGATAATGCAACTTCCGCATGAGACCCTTTCGGCACCTCTCCCTGAAAACTTAATTCAAATGTTTCGTAGCATCTCATTTGACGTTCCTTCTTGTCTTCCCAGCTCATTTTTTCATATTATACCATTTGAGGAACTTAATTTCGTTAAATAATTCAGCGTATTTACCTGAATTTACAACTTAATTTTATGCAATTTTCTTATTTTGGGATTCTAAAAAGTGGAGAAGATTTCTCTTCTCCACCAAATTTACATTCCCCGCCTCTTGGATTCAGGCGTTAGAACATCTTTTCACTATTTCTCAAATCACTGATCACCGTTATTCTTAGAATTTACCTTCTTTTGCTGCTTCCTCGATCGAAACTGCAACTGCAACAGTCATACCAACCATCGGGTTGTTACCTGCTCCGATCAGACCCATCATCTCAACGTGAGCCGGCACAGAAGAAGATCCTGCGAACTGTGCATCAGAGTGCATACGTCCCAGAGTATCTGTCATACCATAAGAAGCCGGTCCTGCTGCCATGTTGTCCGGGTGAAGTGTACGTCCTGTACCACCACCTGATGCGACTGAGAAGTACTTTTTACCCTGCTCGATACATTCTTTTTTGTATGTACCTGCAACCGGATGCTGGAAACGTGTCGGGTTTGTAGAGTTACCTGTGATGGATACGTCTACGCCTTCTTTGTGCATGATCGCAACACCTTCACGAACGTCATTTGCTCCGTAGCAGTTTACTTTGGAACGAAGTCCGTCAGAGTAAGCAATTCTCTGAACTTCTTTCAGTTCTCCAGTATAGTAATCATAATCTGTCTCAACATATGTAAATCCGTTGATTCTGGAAATGATCTTTGCAGCGTCTTTTCCAAGACCGTTCAAGATAACACGAAGAGGTTTCTTACGAACTTTGTTTGCTTTTTCAGCAATACCGATCGCACCTTCTGCTGCTGCAAAAGACTCATGTCCTGCTAAGAATGCGAAACAATCTGTCTCTTCTTCCAGAAGCATCTTTCCAAGGTTACCATGTCCAAGACCTACCTTACGCTGATCTGCAACAGATCCCGGAATACAGAAAGCCTGAAGACCTTCTCCGATTGCTGCTGCTGCGTCTGCTGCTGTCTTGCATCCTTTTTTGATCGCGATTGCTGCACCTACGATGTAAGCCCAGCATGCATTTTCAAAACAGATCGGCTGGATTCCTTTAACCTGATTGTATACATCAAGTCCGGCATCCTTTGTGATCTTTTCTGCTTCTTCGATAGAAGCAATGCCGTAGCTGTTCAAAACTTCATTGATTTTATCAATTCTTCTTTCATATGATTCAAATAAAGCCATTTAATTTTCCTCCTGATTTTTTACCTGTATACATCCTTGCGAATACAGAATGAATTTTGTTCATTCCGGCATGTTATGCCATTATCGGTGATACCGATTATTCTTTACGCGGATCGATGATCTTCACAGCGTCAGCTACACGACCATACTGTCCTTTTGCTTTCTCCCATGCATCATTCGGAGTGTCTCCGGCTTTGATGAAATCTGTGAATTTTCCAAGGCTTACGAACTGGTATCCGATGATCTCATCGTGCTCGTCCAGAGCGATTCCTGTTACATAACCTTCAGCCATTTCCAGGTAACGAGGTCCTTTTGCCAATGTTCCGTACATTGTACCAACCTGAGAACGAAGTCCTTTTCCAAGGTCTTCCAGTCCGGCACCGATCGGAAGTCCGTCTTCAGAGAATGCGCTCTGTGTTCTTCCGTATACGATCTGCAGGAACAGTTCTCTCATTGCTGTATTGATCGCATCACAAACGAGGTCTGTGTTCAGCGCTTCCAAAATAGTTTTTCCCGGGAGGATCTCGGAAGCCATAGCTGCGGAGTGTGTCATACCGGAACATCCGATTGTCTCTACAAGCGCTTCCTGGATAATACCGTCTTTTACGTTCAGTGTCAGCTTACAAGTACCCTGCTGCGGAGCACACCAGCCCACACCATGAGTCAGACCGGAAATATCTTTTACTTCTTTTGCTTTTACCCATTTTGCTTCTTCCGGAATCGGAGCCGGTCCGTGATTTGCACCCTGTGCTACCGGACACATCATTTCTACTTCATGTGAATAAATCATGTTAATACTCCTTTCAAATATGTATGATTTTTCTCGGCATAATGTTGATAATTATTTAACATCATACTGCTATTATTGTCGCATAAAATCGACTGTACGTCAATTGTCACTTTCTACAAGTTTCCACATTTCATGCTCTTTTTCGTACGTCATAAATTCTTCCTTTGTAAACTCTACATCATCCCATCCGCGTGAGATGATATTTCCGTCCGCACTTCGGAAATGATAAGTAAACGGAAGAAGCACGCCGGTCTTTGTCAGTACCATACCTGTCATATATCTGCCGTCTACGATTTCTCCCTGCAGCGCGCGTGTAAACACATCGTCGCCCAATTCCAAAAAGGCTTCATTTTCCGGCTGTTGTTTCAAAAGTCTGTCATGAAATGCTTTTCCCATCGCTTCATCTGCCTTGTAGGTATCTTCCGGCTTGATCGCCTCCCCGGTCTTCAAGTTGACGATCACGGTTCTGAGATCTGCATATTCCGCCATTGCGCTTCCCATAAAATAGTGATCTGCATAAACAACGCTGATCAGCTCCTCGCTCAGATATGTGATCTTATATCCGACCTCGCTCGCACAATAGTCAGCATTCTGTTCCTCCAGCATCTGTTCCATGTCTTCCGTCGGCTCCAGATACAATCCGTCTGCTATCAGCATCGCGGTATCCCGCAGTTCCTGATTGACCGCTGCCGCAGTCTCCGGCGGAAGATTATTGATCTGCGGATAGTGTACATTAAATTCCAGGTGTATTTCCCCGCTGTATTCATCCAGCGCATAGACTTCCTCTTTCAGCCTGTATGGAATCCCCTCTTCCACATAGACTTCTACGTCTTTCATATCCTCATCCAAGATCGTCACATAATCTCTCGGACCATTCTCCCACTCATTTTCCGATTCTTCTTCCGGATTCCCGGCTTCCGTATCATTTTCATCTGTATCGGACATATCTCCATCCTCCCCGGCATCCTCCGGCGTGCGGAATTCTTCTTCATCCTCCTCCCACACAACTTCCGACGCTTCTTTCCGGTCATCCATATATGTAGATACCTTTTTTCCCGCAAAAATGACCAATCCGATCAAAATCAGCAGGATCAGGATGCTGCCGCCTACAAGAGCCGCGATCAGACCGGTGTGTTTTTTCGCCGACACCACGTCTGTCGTAGAAAACATTTTCTCCATCGGGAGGAATGAAACGCCCGACTCTGTCTGCATATCTCCCCTGCATTCAAATCCACAGGCGAGATAAAACGCCTGAACCTCCGGATCTGCATTTACGGTGATCCGTGTCACGGAATACTGTTCAAAACATGCCGTACAGAGTACATGCAACAGTTGTTTGCCAAGCCCCTGCCGCTGAAATCCCGGTTCCACCGCCAGAAATCCGATATGTCCTCCGGAGCGGATCAGACCACATGCATGCAGCCCCATCTCATCTCCGCAGCCGATCAATATCGCTTCATTTTCCGCACGCATCCGGTTCAGATTTTCCGGCTCGACAAATGCATAAAACGCACTTTTTGCCTCCTCCGGATAAGTGGCTTCCACATGTTCTCCTAACACTTGACGCACCAACTGCGATGCACTTGTCATCTCTGCCTCTGTCAACGGTCTGATCTGCATACACATTCCTCCTTATTTTCTTTTTCTTCTACTATATTTTCTCTTGTAACATTTCCACTGCCAACTGCAAAGCCGTCTCCACCGTCTGAAGCCGGTTCTCGAGACGGGTTCCGGAAAACCGACACTCTTTCACCCGGATTTCTTCTCCGACACAACAGCCGATATATACAAGTCCGACCGGTTTTTCTTTTGTTCCGCCTCCCGGTCCTGCGATCCCGGTTGCGCTGATGGCCACATCACTTCCCGCAGCTTTTGCTGCTCCTGCTGCCATCTCCCGCGCTGTTTCCTCACTGACCGCTCCAAATCGCTCCAATGTTTCTGCTTTCACATGTACCAGACGCTGCTTCGCCTCGTTGGAGTACGTCACATATCCCTCATTCAGCACATCCGACGCGCCTGCCACATTCACGATCGTTCCTGCGATCAGACCGCCGGTACAGGACTCCGCCGTCGTGATCGTCATCTGCTTTTTTGCAAGCAGACGGACCAGTTTTTCCTCCGGCGAACACGCTTCCATACAGCCTTTCATGCTTACATGCCTCCCTGTGTCAAAACCTGTTTGTTTTTCACGATATAATCCACAAGCGAGATCACAGTCAAAGCCAGAGAAATCCAGATCAACGCTGTTCCGATCAGATCAAATACACCGCCGAGGTCTGCGATCAGAACGATGATCATTGCCATCTGGGAAACGGTCTTAAACTTACCCCAGTAACTTGCCGCGATCACAATGCCATTGTCCGATGCGACGAGACGGAATCCACTGATGATAAATTCTCTTGCAATGATCACGATCACAAACCATGCCGCCAGTTTTTTCGTCTCGATCATACAGATCATCGCGGAACATACGAGCAGTTTATCAGCGAGCGGATCCATAAATTTTCCGAAATTTGTCACAAGGTTATACTTTCTTGCGATCTTTCCGTCCAGAAGATCTGTTAAACTTGCCACACAGAATAATGCAAGCGCGATCCATTTATTTGCCGCGCCGCCTACATCCGTCAGCATAAAAAACACAAAAAAAGGTACCATCAATATTCGTAAAACCGTTAATTTATTTGGCAGATTCATTCTTCAATTCCTCCTATCAGATCATATTCCAACGCTCCGGTCACCCGCACTTTTGCAAAATCTCCCGACACCAATTCCACGCCGGTTTCTACGAAGATCAGTCCGTCGATATTCGGTGCATCTTTATAAGTTCTTCCCACATATACATTTTCATCGGCAACTTTTCCCTCGATCATGACCAGCACTTCTTTTCCGACCATATTTTCCGCCGCCTCAAATGCGATCTCCTGCTGCAGTTCCATCAATTCCGCCTGACGTTCTTCTTTTACGGATTCCTCGATCTGATCCGGCATCAGAGCTGCCGGTGTATCTTCTTCCGGTGAATATGTAAAGACTCCAAGACGGTCAAATTCCATTTCCGACACAAAGCGGTACAATTCCTCATATTGCTCCTGTGTCTCCCCCGGAAATCCCGTGATCAGCGTTGTTCTCAGACAGATGTCCGGAATCTCTTTTCTGAGTTTCCCTACGATATCGATCAATTCCTGTTTGGATGTTTTTCTGCCCATCCGCTTCAAAATATCATCGTTGGCATGCTGGATCGGCAGATCCAGATAGTGACAGATCTTCGGCTCTTCTTTCATTACCCGGATCAGTTCATCGGTGATCTCTTCCGGATAACAGTACAGTACCCGGATCCAGCGCAGTCCGCTGATCTTACAAAGTTTCCGCAGTAAAACAGGGAGCGATTTCTCACCATACAGATCTTTTCCGTAAAGCGTCGTCTCCTGTGCCACAAGGATCAGTTCTTTTACGCCCTGCTCCGCCAGTTCTTCCGCCTCCCGGATCAGTTCTTCCATCGGTCTGCTGCGGAACCGTCCGCGGATCTTCGGAATGATACAGTATGTACAATGCTTATCACACCCCTCCGCGATCTTCATATAAGCAAAATGACCGCCTGTCGTCACCTGCCGTTTTGCTTCCACTTTCGGAAGACGCTGCAGATCTTCCATCCGGACGCTGTTCTGTCCTTTCAACGCTTCGTCCACCGCATCTAAGATCTGATCGTATGCCGTTGTTCCGAGAACCGCATCCACTTCCGGGATCTCATCCAAAATTTCCTGCCGGTATCGCTGAGCCAGACATCCGGTCACGATCAGCGCTTTTAAGCTTCCCTCTTTTTTATATTCTGCCATCTCCAGAATATTCTGGATACTCTCCTCTTTCGCATCATGGATAAAACAGCAAGTGTTGATCACGATGATATCCGCTTCGCATTCATCATCCGTCATCTCATACCCTCTGGATGCCAGAAGTCCGAGCATGACTTCCGTATCCGTCAGATTCTTATCACATCCAAGTGAAATAAATAGTAATTTCATCATTCAGCTCCTATCCTTTTGTATCAATTCTTTTTCGCATAAAATATATAACGAAATCACCGGAAGTGCCAAAAGGCACATTCCTGGATTGTAAGCAGTCGCCAAGGTCTCGGGCAAGCCCGGACTTTGGCTCGTCGCCTATACAAGGAAAGGCAGATACCGCCTGTGCATCTGCCTTTTTCACCTGATTTCTTTCGAAATCCCTTTGTCATCGACTGACTGATCTATGCTTCCGCTTCGCTCAAAGCTGCCTCTGCGGCTTCTTCTGTCTCTGCCTGAAGTGCATCTGCTTCCTCCGCATTCTCAGCCATGATCTTCAATTGTCCCTCTTCCAGTTCTTCGATCGCAATAGAGAGCGGTTTTGCTCCGGATTTCGCGTGAACCATCGGCACATCTCCGTCGATCAGCTGCCTTGCACGTTTGGAAGTTGCAAGAACGATAGAATATCTGCTGTTGACTACTTTGGTTTCGCCCTCCTCTACGTCTTTGTTGACCACTTTCATCAAATCTGTGTAAGATGGATGTAACATAATGTATTATTCTCCTTTCAAATCTTTCAATTCTTCTTTCATCTGCTGTATGAATCCCATATTACGGCTGCTTCTGTGATGTTCTCCGCAGATGATCTGATGCATCTCTTCCACACATATCTCCAGATCATCGTTGACGATCAAGTAATCATACTGCTCCATACCGTCGGATTCTTCCACTGCGCGTTTTAATCTGGACTCGATCACTTCCATCGACTCCGTTCCGCGACCGACAAGCCGGTGCTTTAATTCCTCTGCACTTGGCGGCACGACAAATAGCAAAAGCGTATCCGGAAATGCTTTTTTTACTTTCAGCGCTCCCTGGATCTCGATCTCAAGGATCACATCTTTTCCCGCTTCCAGCATCTGCTCCACATAAGCGCGCGGTGTGCCATAATAATTCTCAACATATCTAGCATACTCTATCAGTTCTTCTTTCGCAATCATTTTTTCAAATTCTTCTTTTGTTTTGAAAAAATATTCGATCCCGTCGCGCTCTCCCTCGCGCGGCTGTCTCGTTGTCGCAGAAACGGAAAGCGCGTACCGCTCTTCATATTTTTCCAGAAGCCGCTTCATCAGCGTTCCCTTTCCTGCTCCGGAAAATCCGGAAACTACAATCAGAATTCCTCTCTCATTCATGTCCATGTTTCTCCCTGATCATTCAATATTCTGGATCTGCTCCCGGATTTTCTCAATCTCCGTCTTCAGACCGATCGCATAATTGGAAATCTCCAGATCATTTGCCTTGGAAAGGATCGTATTTGCCTCGCGATTCATCTCCTGTGCAATAAAATCCAGTTTTCTTCCGATCCCCTCTTTTTCCTCAAGCGTATCCCGCATATGTGTGATATGGCTTTTCAGCCGTACGATCTCCTCATCGGTACAGATCTTATCCGCAAACAGAATCACTTCCGCTGCGATCCGCCCCTCTTCCATCTGGGTATCACCAAGAAGTTCTTTTACTTTTTCCTCGAGTTTCGCCCGATATGCCGAAACGATCTCCGGAGAATGCGCTTCAATCTGTCCGACCAGCTGTTCCATTCCTGAAAGCTTCTCCAGAATATCCGTTTTCAAGTGCATCCCCTCCGCTGTCCGCGTCTCCACAAACTGCGAAAATGCTCCGACAAGAGCTTCCTTTAACCCTTTCCAGAGTTCTTCTTCGTCCTCACACTGTTCTTCCATTGTAAGAACTTCCGGACAGCGCGCCAGAACCGAAGCGCACAGATCATTCCGGATCTGGAATTCTTCTTCCATCTGTTTGAAATACCGAACGTATTCTCCGGCAAGCGCCGCATTATATTTTAAAGACACCTGACTCTCCGAAGTATCTTCGTATGTAATAAAGATATCAACCTTTCCACGGCTTGCATATGTTTTCAGCAGCGACCGGATCGAAGTCTCGAAAAAATTCAGCTTTTTCGGCATCCGGATATTCACATCCAGATAACGGTGGTTCACACCTTTCATCTCCACAGTAAACTTCCTTGTTTCCAGTTGATGCTCACATCTTCCAAAGCCTGTCATACTTTTGATCATTTTGTTCACCCTCTGATTTTTATTCAGTTCATTATACCTCTCACCGGTCTATCCGGTCAACTTTTTCTTCTGTTTTCCTCAAAAATACCGATCCGCATAGATCAATTCACATCTTATAACTTTCAGAAATGTCGTATTTACGCAGCTTTCTGTCTTTTTTCTAAAGTTTCTTCTGTTTTGATGAAAACTATGGTAAAATAACGGGGTCGGTGGACAGGGAGAAACGGTCGATGAAGAGCAAATCCAAGCCTCTTTTCGCTCCGCATATGTCTCTGTACACGTCGTTCAAGTGCCTAAAAGAAAGCGAGGATATAATTATGGCTTTTGACGGAATCGTTGTGGCAAATCTTGCCCACGAACTTCGCAGAGAATTATTGAACGGGAGGATCGCCAAGATCGCACAGCCGGAAGCGGACGAACTTCTCTTAACGGTCAAGACACCCGCCGGACAAAAACGGCTGGTCTTGTCTGCAAGCGCCTCCCTCCCACTTATATATTTAACCGAATCCAACAAACCAAGTCCGATGACTGCGCCGAATTTCTGTATGCTTCTCAGAAAGCATATTGCAAACGGACGGATCGTCGATATCCGACAGCCAAAGCTGGAACGGATCCTGATCTTTACGATCGAACACCTCGACGAAATGGGCGACTTATGTCGGAAAGATCTTGTGATGGAGGTCATGGGCAAACACAGTAACCTGATCTTCTGTACAGAGGACGGTACGATCATCGACAGTATCAAACACATTTCCGCTCAGGTCAGTTCCGTGCGGGAAGTGTTGCCGGGAAGAACGTATTTCATCCCGGATACCCAGTCCAAATTAGATCCGCTCACCGTTGACTGCGACGCTTTCATCCAGACACTCCGGGAGAAACCAACAGTCCTTTCCAAAGCGATCTACACAAGCTTTACGGGCATCAGCCCGGTCACCGCGGAAGAGATCTGTTTTCTCTCCGGTCTGGATTCTGCTTTGCCGCCCGGTGAATACTCTGAAGATGTGCTGACGCACTTATTCAATCAATTTTCTATTTATCTGTCCGCAGTCAAAGATGGGAATTTCCAGCCGCAGATTTATTACAGCGGACAGGAACCGAAAGAATTTTCCGCGCTTCCGCTGACTCATTTTTCAGAATACCGTGCGGCAGCGTACGACAGCATTTCTCAAGTTTTGGAAAATTATTACGCCGTCAAAAACACGATCACAAGGATCCGACAGAAATCTGCCGATCTGCGCCACATCGTCCAGACTGCATTGGAGCGGAACCGTAAAAAATATGACCTGCAGCTCCGTCAGCTTCGCGACACCGAAAACCGGGAAAAATACAAAGTTTACGGCGAGCTCATCCACACATATGGCTACGGTCTTTCTGAGGGCGCCAAGTCCATGGAAGCATTGAATTACTACACCAACGAAATGATCACGATCCCGTTAGATCCGACAAAAAATGCACAAGAAAATGCCAAACGCTATTTTGATAAATACGGAAAACAAAAGCGGACCTTTGAAGCGCTCTCCCATCTGATCAAAGAAACAAAGGAAGAGATCGCTTATCTGGAATCCGTCCGTACCGCTCTGGATATCGCACGCAGTGAAGATGACCTCGCCGAGATCAAAGAAGAACTGATCACCGCCGGATATATGCGCAGAAAATTTACAAAAAAGAAAGTAAAGATCAAAAATAAACCGCTGCACTATATTTCCAGCGACGGATATGATATGTACGTCGGCAAAAACAATCTTCAGAACGACGAACTTACTTTCGGCTTCGCTGTCGGAAACGACTGGTGGTTTCATGCCAAACAGGCTCCCGGCTCCCATGTGATCGTCAAATCGGGAGGAGACGAACTCCCCGACCGTACCTTTGAAGAAGCCGGAAGACTTGCCGCTTATTATTCCAGCATGCGCGGGGTAGAAAAAGTAGAAATTGATTATGTAGAAAAGAAACATGTCAAAAAACCAAAAGGCGGAAAGCCCGGATTTGTTGTCTATTACACGAACTATTCACTTGTCATCGACAGCGATATCAGCAATATAAAAGAGGGGGATTAAATCCTCCTCTTTTATATTGCCGCTCTCATTTTCAGATTATCTTTTAACCTGCCTCTGCCGCATTAATCACTTCCTGCGGCACAACGATCTCTCCGGTCCTGTCATAATCTTTAAACACAAGCTCGATCGTAAAATCATTGACATCGGTACGTTCATCATAGGAATCATACAACGTATTCAGCACATCCGTCATATCGACGATCAGCCTGGCCGGCAGCAATTCTTCTTTATAAATATCCAATGTCAGAGGAATCTCCAGATTCGGGATCGCATTCTCATCCGGCAGTTCCACCAGCCCGAACCCATGGATCATCTGACTCCCCAAAAGCCCGATCAGATCTTCTCCTGTGACATCCCCGTACAATTCATAACATTCCTGTTCTTCCACAGTCACTGTTTCCTCCGCCAGACGGAATTCTTCAATTGAATCCGTCATCTCTCCAAACAGATCCGTATCCACAGACAGACCGGAAGCAGCGCCATTCGTCTGCTCTTTTACCCACAGATCGTCCATACCGCTGTAAGTTGCGGCGACATCTCCCTCTTCCACCTGATAGATCTCCATCTCACTGTTCAATGTCGTTCCGCGCATCACGACTTCCGCCTGTCCTTTCGCATGACCGGCTTTCGGATCCAGCGTCGTCTCCATCGTCATATCCATCGTCACTTTTGTATAATGCACGACGTCTTCCATTTTGAGATCCATCTCAAATGTATTTGTAAATGATTCCACATTTGCAAGCCGTTCCGTCATCGTGTGCATCAGCTTTTTCGGGGTTGCCTCTCTGCCGCATCCGGTCAGGAACACCGCTGTCATTCCCACTGTCATCCCTGCCGCCATGATGCAGCGCCATGTCCGTCTGTAACTTTTCCTCATACAATCTCCTTTTTTCTGCCTATCTACCGTTTCTGTCCCAGCAGGTGATCGATGAACTGTTGCGCCGTCCGTCCGGACAGTCCTCCGTGTGCCAGTTCCCATTTATTCGCCTCGAGTAAAAGCTCCTCTTCCGGCATCTCGATCTCGTTTTGCTTTGCCAGTTCTTTTACGATATTCTGGAACATCTTCTTATCCGGAGAACCAAAATAGATCGTAACGCCAAACCGCGCGACAAGCGAAAGTTTTTCCTGCACCGTATCGTTGGTGTGCAGTTCCTCATCCCTGTCCGCCTTATCCCGGAATGTCTCCCGCACGAGATGCCTCCGGTTGGAAGTAGCATAGATCAGCACATTATCCGGTTTCTTTTCCAGTCCGCCTTCGATCACGGCTTTCAGATATTTATACTCGATCTCAAACTCTTCAAACGAAAGATCGTCCATGTAAATAATGAACTTATAATTCCGGTTTTTGATCTGCGCGATCACATCGTTCAGATCCTGAAACTGATGCTTATATACTTCGATCATCCGAAGTCCCTTATCATAATACTGATTGAGGATCGCTTTGATCGACGAAGACTTTCCGGTCCCCGCATCGCCGTAGAGCAGGCAGTTGTTTGCCTTTCTCCCCTCCACAAACGCCTCTGTGTTCTCGATCAGCTTTTGTTTCGCGATCTCATAACCGACCAGATCGTCCAGATGCACATGCGCAATGTTCGTGATTGGCACGATTTCTGCCCGTCCGCCTGCCGGATGTTCCACGCGGAACGCCTTGTGAAGCCCCAGCTTTCCGACGCCGAATTCCCGGTAGAACTGTGTCATCGTCTCCTGAAATGCTTCCGCTGACTCTGTCTCCGCCAATGCCCGGCTAAGATCACAGATCCGGTTACGGATCCGGGTATTGAATACTTTGCTGTTTCCGTTTGTATGACGGTAATCTCTGAGGATTGCAAAACATCTGGCTTCCAACGTCTGTTCCATTGCCGCAAAATCATAGTCAAACAATTCTTTCATCACTTCAAAATCATGCAGCGCAATAGCGTTGATACTGCCCTCTACTGCGCCCACGATCTCACAGGATGTGCTGTAAGCATTCTCATCACTCGCCAGTAAAAAAGTCAGATATGTATGCCAGAGATTTCCCTCAAATCCGTGACGGACCGACAGTTCCAAAAGCTCATGGATGCATTCAAACAACAGACTTTTCAGATCCTCACGGTTGTAATATTCATTGTCATAATTCTCCATCAGAAACGTGATATTATCCAGGATCTCCCCGTGTTCCATACTCTTATACAGCATCAGTTCATTAGTACGCATCTTCTCCGCTCCTTTCAATAATTTCCAAGGATTTTTAAGTTTCTCGCTTCTTCCCGCAGACCTCTGATCGCATTTTTCACAGCCGGATTGGCCAGATTCCCCTCAAAATCCACAAAGAACCGGTATTCCCAGCTTTTTCCCTCCATCGGACGCGATTCGATCCGTGACATATTCAGATCATTGTAAATAAAATGCGAAAGGATCCGGTACAGTGACCCGCTCTCATGCGGCAGTTCAAAACAAATGCTGATTTTCGTCGCTTTTTTTAAAAAGATCTTCTGATTCGTCACAATGATGAATCTTGTATAGTTGTCTTTTTCATTATTGATATGATCTGCCAGCACTTCCAATCCATATACCTGCGCTGCATACGCGCTGCACACGGCAGCCTGAGTCGGATCGTTTTCCTCCAGCACTTTTTTGGCTGCCACCGCCGTATTCACCACGCTGATCTTCTGCCAATCTGCATGTTCATCCAAAAAATGAGACGCCTGCATCAGCGCGATCCCTTTGGAGTAAATCTTTTTCAAATCGGTAAGTTTTGCCCCCGGAAGTCCGGAAAGCGTGTGGGTGATCGGGATGATCGTCTCTCCGACAATGTAATTTTCAAACTCTTCCAAAAGATCATACATCTCGACTACGGATCCTGCCGAGGAATTCTCGATCGGAAGAACAGCATAATCCGCCGCTCCGTCCTCGATCGCTTCCATTGCATCCCGAAATGTATGGACATGGAAACAATTACAGTTTTCTCCGAAATAGTGCTTCATCGCAGCCTGACCGTAAGCACCCTCCGTTCCCTGAAAAACAACACGAGCCGTCTCTTTCTCCAGAGAATCCACTTCGATGAACGGCAGTCTTCCCAATGCCCCCGCCTGAACAAGCTGCCGATACTGCAGTTTCCGGCTCATGGACATCAGCTGCTCATACAATTCCTGAACGCCCTTTTTGTTGAACTCCCCGGATACCTTTGACGCTACATCCGCAAGCTTCGCTTTTTCCCGCGTCTGATCGTATACTTTTTTCCCGGACTGTACTTTATATTCTCCCACCGCCTCACAGACGCGCATCCGTTCTTCATATAAATGCACGATCTGATCGTCGATCGTATCCAGCTGCTTTCTCAGTTCTTCCAGTGTCGCCATTTTCGCCCTCTCCTTTACGCACAAACTAACACACATTATAATACATTTTTTGTGGAAATTCTACTGACAAATTCACACGTCTTTTCCGTCCAAAAGTCGAAAATAGTCTTGAAAATGCACAACAGATAGTATATGATAATTAGGAGAATTTTAGAGACGGAGGTTTTAAGATATGAACGTCAATGAATGTATTCGGAGCCGAAGAAGTATCCGTAAGTACCAGTCCAGACTGGTCGATCATTCTATTATTGATTCTATTGTTTCTGATGCATCTTATTCTCCCTCCTGGAAAAATACGCAGATTACCCGTTATATTGCAATCGAAGATCTTTCCATTCTGGAAACGATTGCCGAACAATTCACCCCAGACTACAATTCAAATATTATCAAACAGATCCCTGTCCTGATTGCGGTCACATTTGTAAAAGGCAGGTGCGGTTTCGAGCGGGACGGTTCCTATACTACGAAAAAGAAAGACCGCTGGCAGATGTTTGATGTGGGAGCAGCCTGTCAGACATTTTGTCTTTCGGCAAAAGACCACGGGCTTGGAACGGTGATCATGGGCGTATTTGACGAGGACGGCATTACCGAACTGCTGCAGCTTCCCGATGATCAGGAACTTGCCGCATTGATCGCGCTTGGATACCCGGATATCGATCCGGAAGCACCCAAACGTAAAACGACAGACATTTTACTACAATACCGGTAGACAATACTAAGGAGGTTTTTTATGAGACATTTAATGAGTCCTCTGGATTTTTCCGTGGAGGAACTGGACACACTGCTGGATCTTGCGCAGGATATCGAGGCGCATCCGGATAAGTATGCACATGCATGCGACGGCAAAAAACTTGCCACACTTTTCTATGAGCCGAGTACCCGTACCCGCTTAAGCCACGAAGCCGCGATGCTGAATCTCGGCGGAAGTATTATGGGATTCTCTTCCGCAGACTCCAGCTCTGCCGCAAAGGGAGAAAGCGTTTCCGATACGATCCGCACCATTTCCTGCTATGCGGATATCTGCGCCATGAGACACCCGAAAGAGGGCGCGCCGATGGTAGCCTGCCAGCATTCTTCGATCCCGGTGATCAATGCCGGAGACGGCGGACACCAGCATCCGACCCAGACGCTGACTGACCTTTTGACGATCCGCAATCTGAAAGGTCGTCTGAACAATTTAACGATCGGTCTGTGCGGCGACCTGAAATTCGGTCGTACCGTCCACTCGCTGATCCACGCACTTGTACGCTACACCGGGATCCGTTTTGTACTGATCTCCCCGGAAGAGCTGCGTCTCCCGGATTATATCCGTCAGGATGTGCTCGACAAACAGGAAATCCCTTACCGTGAAGTAGTCCGCCTCGAAGACGCGCTTCCGGAACTGGATATCCTTTATATGACCCGCGTACAGAAAGAACGTTTCTTCAACGAAGAAGATTATGTCCGCATGAAAGATTTCTACATTCTGGACAAAAAGAAAATGCAGCTCGCGCCGGAAGATATGTATGTAATGCATCCGCTTCCGCGTGTCAACGAGATTTCCGTTGAAGTGGACGAAGATCCGCGCGCCGCATATTTCCGTCAGGTTCAGTACGGCGTTTATGTGCGTATGGCATTGATCCTGACACTGCTTGACATTCATGTTGACTAAGCCCACTGGGAAAGAAAGAGGTAAGATATGGTAGAAAATACATTAAGCGTAGGTAAGATTTCCGAGGGATTTGTGCTCGATCACATCGAAGCCGGAAAAAGTATGGAGATTTACAAATATCTGCATTTGGACAAACTGGACTGCTGCGTGGCGATCATCAAAAATGCGAAAAGCAGCAAGATGGGACGCAAAGATATTATGAAGATCGAATGCCCGATCGATTTTATGGATCTGGATATCTTGGGATTCATCGATCACAACATCACAGTCAACATCATCCAGAACGAAAAGATCGTAGAAAAGAAACTGCTTAAGCTTCCGAAAGAGATCAAAAATGTGATCCGCTGCAAAAATCCGCGCTGCATCACATCCATCGAACAGGGGCTGGATCATATCTTCGTCCTGACTGATGAGGAAAACCAGGTATATCGCTGCAAATACTGCGAAGAGAAATACCGCAACAATAAATAAATTCCGATCCAAAACACACGTCTTAAGACGCTGTGTAAAAAGGACCCGATGATTTTTATACGAATCACCGGGTCCTTTTTATTGAACTTATTTTTCTTCCTGTTCGACCGACCTCCTGCAAACGCAACCGTCTAATATTTGATATCTGCGAACACGGTATCCAGGATCAATCCCTCTTTGTCGATCATCAATTCTTTTGCTTTGTTATCCGCGTGAGATACTTCCGCCAACAATAAATAGGAATCCCCGATCGGCGCCCATGCATAGTAATCGATCTCATGAATGCTGGTATCATCCAGATTATCATAAAACATGATATAACTCACATCCAGATCACCGACTTTTTTCGTCTGGATCCCGCTGCTTTCGAACACGCCTTTCCCCTCTGCCGACTCTCTTCTCGTCTTTTCCTTACTCAGCACCGACTCTTCTTCCATTTCCACCATATCCGGAAATTCTTCTTTTGACCGTAATTTATAAGAAACTGACAGATCTACTCCGCCCTCCGGATTCTCCTTTTCAAACAGTACCATTCCCGTGGAGGAATCAAAATCTTCCTGCCACACATAGTCCTCCGGAAGACGTACTTTCACCTCACCTAATTCTCCTGCTTTTACAGAAACATAACCGGCTTTTGCATCATCCTTATCTTCTTTTTCTTTTGCCTTAGCTCCGTCTTTCCATGTATTTTCCAACTTGGTGTCATAAGGAACTGTATAAGGACCGGATTCCATATTTTTTAATTCCTCATAAACCTCCCAGCGTTTCTGGCTGTCATAATCATCCGTCCGTTCCCCTTTCCAGAACGAATATCCATAAAGATAACTTTCAGCCACGCCATCCCAATTTTCGTATGTTTTCTGCAGTTCCTGCGCGATCGGAAGTGACAGATCCAGGCACTCTTCCAGATTGATGTACTCTGCCTGATAACAATCTCCCAATATCTGAAGCGCCCGACAGTAATCCCAACCGTCAATGCCGTTTTCGCCATATTTCTGATATGCTTCATATGCAGTCTGATACTTGCAGACCTCTTCCTCCGACAAGGAATCGTATCCTGCGATCTCTACCATGGCTTCTCCGGAGCTCAATTCTAAAATCTCTGCCTTTTTCAGTTCACTGACCGCCTCTTTGTATTGCTTTCGATGTCCCTCTTCCAGAAGATCTTCCAATGTATCTTCCACATCCTTCCGGTCATAGATCCCCCAGCCTCCTGCCAGAGCTTCTTTCACCTCTTCCCGATACCACTCCCGGTCATCGCCTGCCAATCCGCCGACCACCTCCAGCGATTTGTCATTATATGCGGAATAGATCGCATACGCGGAACACATCCAACGGATCGTGTCGCTATTGACGTCCCGCTGTTCAAAAGAAGCCGGTTTGTATTCTCCCTCTAAAGAAATGGAAGCTTTTTCCGCATCCTTTCTCTCTTTTTCCGTATCCTTTTGTTCTGCTTCTTCCCGCCTGTTTTCTTTTGGCTCCTCCGGCGTTGCCCCACATGCGCAAAAGGAGAGTCCTACTGTCACTGCCGTCGCAACGGACAGAAGTCGTGTGATCATTCTTTTCTTACTCATGTCGTTGTGTTCTCCTGTTCTTAATATACTGATATCTGTATTATACCTACCCGGGTTCTGTCACGCAAGCAATACAAGACGGATTTTCATACAAATTTTCCATCAATCACCGGAAGTGCCAAAAGGCACATTCCGGGATTGTAAGCAGTCGCCAAGGTCTCGGGCAAGCCCGGACTTTGGCTCGTCGTCTATACAAAAAAAGACCATTACCTCCGGCAGGAATCCATATCCCTTTCGGATATATCTCCGCCAAAATCAATGGTCTTCTCTCTATCCTATGATTCCATAGAAAAATAAATCAACACTGCTCCGCGATCTCGAAGATCAGTCGCTCGGTATCTTCCCATCCAAGACATGGATCGGTAATCGATTTTCCATATACGCGCTCATTTCCGATACTCTGACAGCCCTCTTCCAGATAACTCTCGATCATCAATCCTTTGATCAATGTCTTCAGTTCCGGATTGTAGTTCCGGCTGTGCATGATCTCCATCGCGATCCGGATCTGTTCCTTGAACTGCTTGTTGGAGTTGGAGTGGTTCGTATCGATCACTGCCGCCGGATTCTTCAGATCCATCTTCTGATACATTTCCAGAAGCCGTACCAGATCCTCATAATGGTAGTTCGGATTGCATGTGCCGTACTTGTCAACGCCGCCGCGCAGGATCACATGCGCCAGATCATTCCCGTCTGTCGTCACATCCATTCCACGATAAATAAATGTATGCGAGCTCTGTGCCGCCACAACAGAATTCAGCATCACAGAAAAATCTCCGCTTGTCGGGTTCTTCATTCCGATCGGAATATCCATACCGCTTGCCGTCAGACGATGCTGCTGGTTCTCCACAGACCGCGCGCCGATCGCCTCATATGAAAGCACGTCATCCAGATAACTTCTGTTCTCCGGATACAACATCTCGTCTGCTGCGGTCAACCCACTCTCTTTGATCGCACGAATATGCATTTTACGGATCGCAATGATCCCTGCATACAGATCCGGCGCCTGATCCGGTTCCGGCTGGTGCAGCATCCCTTTATATCCGGCTCCGGTCGTTCTCGGTTTATTCGTATAGATCCGCGGAATGATCATCAAGCGGTCAGAAACCTTTTCATTCACCTTTGCCAGACGGTTTACATATTCACAGACCGCATCTTCATTGTCCGCAGAACACGGTCCTACCAATACGATAAATTTATCCGATGCTCCGGTAAAAATATCCCGGATCTCCTTATCGCGTTTTTCTTTGATCTCTGTAATCTCTTTTAAAAGCGGATATTCTGCTTTCAGCTCTGCCGGAAGCGGAAGTTTCTCATTCAGTCTCATTCCCATATCTGTCTCTCCTCTTCTGTGGTTAAGCAAGACGATAAGCCGGGTTATGTCGTTGGACAATCATCTATCTAGGTCCGATGTCGCCACCGGACTCAAGCGACCTACCTAAAGCGTGACGGGCAGCCACATTGCTTTTTTCCGGTCTTGCTTCGGATGGGGTTTACATGTGCCCTCGCTGTTACCAGAGAGGCGGTAGTCTCTTACACTGCCTTTCCACCCTTACGCCAGATAAGTACCGCAGAAACCGGAGGCGCAAAGCGCTATCGGTTACGCGGCATTCGCCGTATACCTGCCCGGCAGAAAGCTTATCCATGTAAGCAAGCTTACGGAAAAACTTTCTGCCAGACAAGCTGCACGGCTCATTGCTGACGCGGTATATTTCTGTTGCACTGGCCTTGGAGTCACCTCCACCGGACGTTATCCGGCATCCTGCCCTGTGAAGCCCGGACTTTCCTCGTCTGCTGCCTTTCGGCAACTACAGCCGCGATTGTCTGTCTTACTTAACGCACGAAGATATTATACGCTGATTCCTGCTGTTTGTCCAATCTTTTTTTCAAGTCCCTCGTCCACGATCCGTGCATTTCCGTCTGCCGCTGTCGTTGCCAGTTCATCACACCGCTCGTTCTGCGGATGACCGGCATGTCCTTTTACCCAATGGAATGTCACTTGATGCTTCTCCTTTGCCGCAAGCAGCCGTTTCCAGAGATCCACATTTTTCACCGGTTCATTTTTCCCGCGTTTCCATCCCTTTTTCAGCCACCCGTCGATCCAGTGCTGGTTAAACGCATCCACGACATATTTGGAATCCGAATAAATCTCCACGACACAGGGACGGTTCAACGCTTCCAATCCTGCGATCACTGCGGAGAGCTCCATCCGGTTATTCGTCGTCCGCACATACCCCTGCGAAAGTTCTTTCGTATGCAGTACGCCTTTCGTATCCACATACTCCAACACAGCGCCGTATCCGCCCGGTCCGTCCGGATTGCCTCTTGCCGCGCCGTCGGTATATAATTTCACCTGCATGTTTCTTCACCTTTCCAGATCAAAAATCTGCCCCTCCCGCTCAATTCGGATCATACGTTCCCGATATGCTTCGGTACACGCCTCCGAATCCAGCCGGTCAAAAATTTCATATTCTCCCCAAAAATGCATCGGAAATACATTTTTCGTCCTTGTCTGCCGCATAAAATAATCCAATCCCCAACAGTACTGCTCCCCCAGTCTTGGATCCACCGGAACAAACGCCGCGTCGATTTCCATATGATCCAGCTTATCGATCTCTCTCTGGTAATTACGGCGCATCATTCGGTTGAACGGCTCTTCCTCTTCCTCCCAATGCCACCAGTTCAGATCTCCGGCATGGTAGATCCTCTTTCCCCGGTACGAAACAAGATACGCTACACCCTCATCTGTGGAACGCAAAGTCCGGATCTTACAGCCTGCCGCTTCATACTCTCCTCCCGGTACCGTCAAGATCAGACGATCCTCCGAAAGTTTCACTTTTGGTTCTTTTGGAATTTTGATTTCCTCCGGAAGAATATAATACGTCTCTTTTTCTCTTTCCGCCAATCGGAAAATTTCCTTTTTATAATGATCGTAATGCCCATGGCTTACAAAAACAAATAGCTGTTTTTCTCTGTCTATATCGGGAATTTCTCCTTTATAATAGTCAAACAAAAAACAAGCGTCATCCATCTCCACCAAAAAGCCGCTGTGGCTCAAATAAGTAACCCGCATCATAAATTCAACGTCTCCATCACCTGTATGATCTGCGGCAGTACATACTCTAATCCCTCTTTCGCCAGTTTCGGACTTGCCGGAAGATTCAGCATCACCGTGCCGCTGCATATCCCTGCCTGGGACCGGTCCAGCATCACTTTCTTGGAATAACGCATATTATAAGCGCGCATCTGCTCCGGTATCCCCGGGAGCAGGCGTTCCGCCGCGTCTTCCACCGCTTCCGGCGCACAGTCCCTTTTCAGAAATCCGTTCGCCCCAACCGTCAGGATCAGCTGGACCGAACCGTTTTCGGAAAGCTGCCGCATCACCGCCGAGACAACTGCGCGGTCCTCCGGAAGCACTCCCGATTTCACTTCCAGACCAACCTGTTCCAACAACCGCGTTAATACCGCACTCTCCGAACTGTTTTTCTTCTCTTTATACATTCTCGTATTGATCGTAAATATTGCTGCTTTCAATCATTCGTACCCCTTTCACGATTCTCCCTCAATTTTCCTTACCCAAAGCGAACACTTTCAATACAAAAGTGTTCGCTTTGGGTACGCTTATTCTCCAAGTATTTTCTGCGCGATCTCATTTGCTTTTTCAAAAATTTCTTCTTTTGGACAATCCAGATAGAACTCCCCATCCTGATACAGCACATTTCCGCCTACCATCGTCATTTTGACATTCTGCTTGGAACCGCTGTACACAAGATTTTTCTCCAGATTCCGAAGCGGCTGCATATTCGGCTGGTTCAGATCGATCAGGATCAGATCGGCTTTCTTTCCTGCCTGAATACAGTCACATTCCGACAGCCCCATGGCATGAGCTCCTCCTGTCGTCGCCATCTTCAAAACCTCGATCGCCGGAACCGCCTCCGGATCTTCGCAAACTGCTTTCTGCAGTCCGGTCGTCAAAAACATCTCCCGGAACATATCCAGGCAGTTATTGCTTGCCGGTCCATCCGTTCCGATCGCCAGCGGGATTCCCTCTTCCAGATACCGCTTGATCGGCGCGATCCCGCTCGCCAGCTTTAAGTTGGATGCCGGATTCGTCACGACATAGATTCCCCGCTCCCGAATGATACGGAAATCATCCTCATCCATATGAACGCCGTGAAATAAAGTGCCGCCGTATTCAAACAATCCCAGAGAATCCATATACGCTACCGGAGTCATTCCGCTGTGTGCGCGGCACTCTTCCACTTCTTTTCTCGTCTCGGAACAATGCACCGATACCGGCGCCTGATATTTATGTGCCAGAGCTGCCACTTCTTCCATTAATTCTCTGCTCGTCGTATACTCTGCATGAAATCCGATCCGATGACTGATCTGTCTCTTTTCATCTGTATTAAACCGCAGATAATCTTTCTCCATCTGCGCGACCGTTCCGCCGAAATTATTGATGCTGTCACAAAATACATAACGGAAACCACAGTCCTTTGCCGCGCGCGCGCCGTCGTCCATATAAAAATACATATCGTATGCCGACGTGATCCCGCTTGTCAGATATTCCATGATCGCAAGCTTTGTAAACCAGTAGACCGCTTCTCCGTCCAGTTTTGCTTCCGCAGGAAACACCTGCTTGTTCAGCCAGTCATCCAGCTTCATGTCGTCTGCGTGGGATCTTAAAAATGTCATTGCGGAATGGGTATGGGCATTTTTAAATCCCGGCATCAGAAGATTTCCCTGTCCGTCGATCTCTCGATCCCACTTCGGCACATTTCCTCCGGTTGTTTCCGGACCTTGTCCCACATAGGTGACCATATCGCCCTCGATCCAGACTTCTCCCTGAAAAATCGACCTGTTTTCTTCCATCGTGAGGATCCTCACATTATAAATCCGTGTATTCATATCGCTTTTCTCTACTGTCCTTTCTCTGAAATCTCCTTATTACTCTGCTTAAAATTTACCGATGACCTTTGTCACAAGCCGTTCAAATTCTTCCGCCCGTTTGTTGGCGATCGTCTGCACATCCAAATGACTCAGTTCTTCCTCGGAAAGTCCGCTTGCCATATTCGAAATACAGGAAATACCGCATACGCGGACTCCTGCATGGCGTGCGGCGATCGCCTCACATGCCGTACTCATTCCGACCGCATCTGCGCCCACAAGACCGTACATCCGGATTTCTGCCGGGCTTTCAAAGTTCGGTCCCGTCGTCTGCAGATAAACCCCCTCACGGATCTCGATCTGCTCTTCTTTTGCCGTATCCCGGATCAACTGCTGCAGCTTTAGATCGTAAATGTGGGTCATATCCGGAAAACGATCTCCCAGTTCCGATACATTTTCCCCGATCAGCGGAGATGGTGCGAAACTGGAGATCTGATCTGTGATCATCATAAAATCTCCTACATGGAACGCACGGTTGATCCCGCCGGATGCATTCGTCAGAAACAGCACTTCGATCCCGAGCATCTTCATCAGACGGGTCGGGAGCACAACTTCCTCCATCGAATATCCCTCGTAATAATGAACGCGCCCTTTCATCACAACCGCCGGGACATCCCCGATATATCCAAATAAAAATCGTCCGTCATGTCCCTCCACAGTCGAAACCGGAAATTCCGGAATATCTCCGTACGGGATCTCGCATATGATCTTCATGTTTCTCGCATAATTGCCAAGTCCGGATCCCAGGATCAGACCTACTTTCGGCTGAAAATCTGTCACAGTTCTGCAATATTCATAGCATGCTTTTAATTTTTCAAACGGTTTACTCATCTGTATCATTCTCCTTTTTCTCGAAAAGTCCCAAAATCCCCTCAAATACCATACATTTCATTATAACGTTTTCCCTGCGGTCTCACAAGGGGAATTTTCCGGAAATTCCCCTGTTCAGATAATAATGCAGACCAGACCGCCGTTGCTGTCGTTGACGATCTTCTGCATCGTATCCTGCAGTTTTACCTGACTCTCTTCGTTGATCATCAGAATTTTATTTTTCATACCGTCCATTACAAGTTCTTCTACGGATTTTCCGAAAATATTTGTTGACCAGACGCCCTCATCCGATTCGCTTTCCGATTTAATATAAGCAGCCAGGTCTTCCGCCTGTTTTTCATTCCCGACGATCGGCGCGATATCCGTCTCAATATTGGCGCGGATCATATGGATCGACGGTGCTTCCGAATGGATCTTCACCCCATATTTATTTCCCTGCCGTATGATCACCGGTTCTTCCAGCACAACTTCTTCTTTTTTCGGGCTCACAACGCCATACCCTTTCATCCGCACATCCGCAAATGCATCTTTGATCTGCGTATATTCTTCTTTCATAGACGCAAGCTCTTTCATAACGGAAATCAACTCATATTCCCCATGGATCTTCGTTCCGGTCAGTTCGCTGAGCACTTCATAGTAAAATTTTTCTGCAAATTGGATCCGTACCGTAACATTTCCGGTTCCCATCTCGATCTTCTCCACCGCGATTTTCTCTATGTATGTCGTTTCCTGTTTCGGTATCCCTCTCACCGCTCCCCGGATGTCCTGAAGCTGCTGCATCAGATTCTGCACCGTATGCAGAAGTTCCTGTTTGATCGGATGCTCGATGGACAGCATTTCCACCCACTTCGGCAAATAAAAAGCGACCTCGGAAACCGGAAATTCATAAAGAACCCTGCGCATGATCTCATGAATATCTTCCACTTTCATCTGTTCACAATTGAGCGCGACAACCGAAACGCCGTATTTTTCCTCCAGCGATCTCTGCAGCGCTTTTGCCTCCTCGGTGTACGGCTTTTTACAGTTCAAAAGAATCAGAAACGGCTTCCCGATCGACTGCAGTTCCCGCACGGTCTTTTCTTCCGCCGCCACATAATTTTCCCGAGGCAGTTCCCCGATGCTCCCGTCTGTCGTGACAACGATCCCGATCGTCGAATGATCATGGATCACTTTCTGCGTGCCGATCGCAGCCGCTTTTGTAAACGGGATCTCATAGTCGAACCAGGGTGTTTTTACCTGTCGCTCCTGGTCATTTTCGATATGTCCCGATGCCCCCTCCGCCATAAATCCGACACAGTCGATCAGCCTCACTTTCACTTCCAGATCTTCTGTCAGCCGGACTGCCGCCGCTTCTTTTGGCACAAATTTCGGCTCGGTCGTCATCACCGTCGTGCCGGACGCCGACTGCGGGAGTTCGTCTTTTGTACGTTCTCTGGCATGTTCATCGGTCATGTTCGGAAGCACGAGCAGATCCATAAAACGTTTGATAAAGGTTGACTTGCCTGTCCGCACCGGTCCGACTACTCCGATATAAATTTCCCCGTTCGTACGCGCGTTCATATCTTTGTATAGCTGAAATGAATCCATAAAAATACCCCCTTGTTCTGCTGATACCAATGTATGCAAAAACAAGAGGGTTTATTCTCTATTTTTCTTCCGACCACGGCAGGGAATCGTGTTCGCTTCTGGATTCTCTTTGCATCAGTTCATCCACCGCTTCCGCCGGGTTCTTTCCGTCGAAAAGAACGGCGTTGACCTGTGTAACGATCGGCATGGAGACATCATATTTTTCCGCAAGCTTTGCCGCTGCTTTTGCGGAGTAAACGCCCTCCACGACCATCTGCACTTCGTCCATTGCTTCTTTCATATTCTTTCCCTGGCCGATCAGATAACCGGCTCTGCGGTTTCTGCTGTGTACACTCGCGCAGGTTACGATCAGATCTCCGATCCCGGTCAGCCCGGTAAATGTCTGGATCTGTCCGCCCATCTTCACACCGAGGCGCGCGATCTCCGCAATTCCTCTCGTGATCAGCGCTGCTTTCGTATTATCTCCGTAACCGAGTCCGTCTGCGATTCCCGCTGCAAGCGCGATCACATTTTTCAGGGAGCCTCCCAGTTCGATTCCAAGAATGTCCGGACTTGTATAGACACGGAACACCTTGCTGATAAACAATTCCTGCAGATATTCCGCGGTCTTTCGCGTGGATGCGCCGATCACACAGGTTGTCGGAAGTTTTCTTCCCACTTCCTCCGCATGGCTCGGACCGGACAATACCGCCACATCCGCCTGCGGGATCTCCTGACGGATCTGCTCGGAAAGGGTCAGAAGCGTATCCTCCTCGATTCCCTTTGCCACGTCCACAATGATCTGTCCCTCCATGATATACGGAGCCATCTTTTTCGCAGTCGCTCGTGTAAACGGAGACGGAACCGCAAGTACAAGAACATCTTTTTCATGCACTGCCGCCTCCAGATTGCCTGTGATCACCATATCTTCCGAAAGTTTTACGCCCGGAAGCTTCTTCTTGTGCTCCCGTTCTTCGGCGAGCATCTTCACTTCTTCCGGGTCGATGGACCAGATCGTCACCTGATGTCCATTGTCATGCAACAAAACCGACAGCGCCGTCCCCCAGCTTCCGGCGCCGATCACACCTACATTTGCCATATTCGTTCTCCTTTTGCACTCCTCTGTTCATTTATTTCTTTTTTGAGCCAAACCGGTTCTCTTCGCCCGCAAGAAGCCGCTTTATATTCTCCCGGTGCCGTATCCATGCAAGCGCCATGATCACACCGGCAAGCAGATATAATTCCGGCAGATATTTCGCGCCAAGATCCAGATTTCCCTGTACCCCAAACAACACGATTTCCAGAAAAAACATCGTTGCCGCAAGTAAAGATCCGAGAGAGACGTACCGCGTAAAGATCACTGCGATCAGAAATGCCGCAAGCGGAACCGGCACGAGCAAAAATCCGGTGGAAACGACAAGCCCTGCCAGCACTGCGATCCCTTTTCCGCCTTTAAATTTCAGATAAAACGGAAAATTATGTCCAAGCGTCGCTCCAAATCCGGCGTACATCCCGAGAAGCAGCGTCATATCCGTATCACGATATAAATATCGGACAAGCAGTACCGCCAGCACACATTTCAGAACGTCTCCGGCAAATGTCATGGCTCCGGCTTTCCATCCCATCACGCGCACGGCGTTGGTGGAACCCGCATTTCCGCTTCCTTGCTTGCGTATATCAATATGCTTGATCTTTCCGACGATATATCCGGTCTGGAACAGACCGAACACATATCCGATCAATAGACAGATGACTCGTTCCATAACTTTTTACTGCTCCTTTTCCTTTCTCTCACGTATAAAGAATTTCAAAGATGTCCCACGAAATCCGAATGCTTCACGGATCTTATTTTCCAGATACCGCGTATAAGAAAAATGCATCAGTTCTTTGTCATTGACAAAGATCACAAACGTCGGCGGTTTCACGGCTACCTGTGTAATATAGTACAATTTCAGACGTTTTCCCTTATCTGACGGCGGCTGCTGCATCGCAACGGCTTCCGTCATGATCTCATTGAGCACACCGGTTGCCACACGCAGCGTCTGGTTTGCGATCACCATATCGATCATATCGTACAATTTGTGGAGACGCTGCCCGGTCTTTGCCGACACATACATGATCTCCGCATACGGCATAAACGAAAGGATCTGACGTACTTTCGATTCGTACTCGCGCATCGTCTTGTCATTTTTCTCAATGGCGTCCCATTTGTTGACTACAATAATGATTCCTTTTCCCCGCTCATGTGCGATCCCTGCGATCTTTGCATCCTGTTCGGTCACACCCTCCACGGCGTCGATCACCATCAAGACCACATCCGCACGTTCCACAGCGGTCACAGTCCGGATAATGCTGTAACGCTCCAGTTCCTCTTTGATCTTATTCTTCCGCCGCAGTCCTGCCGTATCGATGAAAATATATTCTTTCCCGTCGTGCACCACATCCGTATCGATCGCATCCCGGGTCGTGCCCGCGATATCCGATACGATCACGCGGTTTTCTCCGACCAGCTTATTGATGATCGAAGATTTGCCTACATTCGGTTTCCCGACGATCGCAATCCTCGGACGCTCGTCTTCTTCCTCTTCCTCGGTCTTCTCCGGGAAATGTGCGCATACCGCATCCAGCATATCGCCGAGTCCCAGGCGGGAAGACGCGGAGATCGGAACCGGATCTCCGATGCCCAGATTATAAAATTCATACACATCCGGCATAAATTTGTCAAAGTTATCCACTTTGTTCACAGTCAGGATCACCGGTTTTCCCGAACGGCGGAGCATGTCTGTCACTTTAGAATCCGCATCCTGCAAGCCCTGACGAACGTCAGTGATGAAAATGATGACATCCGCCGTATCGATCGCGATCTGCGCCTGCTCCCGCATCTGGGACAAAATAATATCCCGGCTCTCCGGTTCGATCCCTCCGGTATCGATCAGTGTAAATTCCCGATCCAGCCATGAGACATCCGCATAGATCCGGTCCCGGGTCACTCCCGGTGTATCTTTGACAATGGAGATCATCTCTCCCGCCAATACATTAAATAAGGTGGACTTTCCTACGTTCGGTCTGCCCACGATCGCAACTACTGGTTTATTCATTGTTCTTTTCTACCTTTCTTCTCTTCCAAGAACCGTATCTAACAAGTTCTGACCGCTTGATTTTACAATATTCAGCGGCTCTTGTAAAGTCTTCTCCACATCGGCGACGGTATAATCATCCAGAAAGACGTCTTCGTCCACCCGGAGCATATTGCACGGGATCAGCAGACGTTCTCCAAGCTTCTGCCCTTTCAGCTGTGCCGTCAGATCCTGTCCGGTCACAAGTCCCGACACCGTGATACGCTCCCCGAAGAAATCATTCCGGATCGGGTAAACATGTACGGTCGTATCGGGAAATTTTTCTTTCATCTGTTCCATCAACGTACAGATCGTCGGATATGCCAGCTTTCCGGTTGCAAGCGACAATTCCCGGACTTCGTTATCTCCCTGTTCCGCCGCCAGCGCCTCCGTAAATTCATTGTGCAGAAGACGCAGCATACCGACGCCGTTTTCCAGCTGCAGATATCCGTCATACCGCTCTTCTTCCGGCAGTTCCCGTCCTGCCAGCAGATACCACTCGTCGCTGGCATGTACGACATGCTTTCCATATTGCTCATAAAGAGTCTTCTGCCACCGCTCGATCGTGTCGATCACTGCTTCGGCATCTTCTTTGCCAAACGGCTCCAACGGTTCCAGACCGTCTCGGTATTTGCTAAGTCCAACCGGAACGACTGAGACGCTTTGCAGATTCGGAAGATAACGGGTCAGTTCCCGGATGCTGTATTCCAATTCGTCCCCGTCATTGATCCCTTTGCAAAGGACGATCTGTCCGTTCATCTCAATCCCCGCCTCATAGAGTATATCCGCCTTTTTCAGCGATTCTCCCGCGAAACGGTTGTGCAGCATCCGGCAGCGCAGCTCGGGATTCATCGTCTGGAACGAAATATTGATCGGCTCCAGACGGTATTTTATGATCCGCTCGATGTCATGTTCACTCATATTCGTCAGCGTCACATAATTCCCCTGCAAAAATGACAATCGGGAATCATCGTCTTTGAAATACAATGTCTCACGCATCCCCGGCGGCATCTGGTCGATAAAGCAGAAGATACATCTGTTGTGACAGTGCCGGTACTGATCCATCAGCCCCTCTTCAAACTCCATCCCGAGATCTTCGTATTCTTCTTTCCCGATTTCCAGTTCCCACTGCTCGCCGTCCGCCTTTTCGATCAACAGCAGCAGTTCCTCTTCTTCTATATAATAACGATAGTCAAAAATATCTTCGATTTCCTGTCCGTTCACCGTCAGAAGTTTATCGCCCGGTTCGATTCCCATCTCCCAGGCAATTCCGCCCTCTTCCACAGAACGGATCTTATGTTCATGCGCCATAAAATTCTCCTTGTTCCTTTCATTTCCCCCTGCTTTTCCCTTTCCGTAAAGTATACCACACTTTTTTTCACTTTAGAAGCACAGAAAAACCTTTGATTTTCTCCGGTTCTGCAATCTCCTTACAGAATTGCTTGAATTTCAACATAAAAAATGATATAACCATATTGGAAAACCTGAATAATCAGATTGCATATCTGCAAAATACGAAATCACAGGAGAAAAACATGCCTAATATTGAATTAATCGAAAAAATGCTTCCGGTAGCACCTTTAAAAATTGCTGCTATGGAAAGTTGTAGCGAACTCGGTCAGAAAGTAAATGACTATATTGTTTCTTTCCGGCAGAACACGATCAATGAAGTAACAGAATCCCCGATTTATGTGAATTATCGTTCCAACAATTATCTTGTAGATTGTGCCTGCCCTCGTTTTGGAAGCGGAGAGGCAAAAGGTATTTTAAAAGAAACGATCCGCGGAACGGATTTATTTATCATGACGGATGTATGTAATTATAGTCTGACATACACTGTAAACGGACATTTAAACCATATGTCACCGGATGACCATTATCAAGATCTGAAACGTATCATTTCGGCTGCGACCGGAAAAGCGCATCGTATCAACGTCATTATGCCGTTCCTTTATGAAAGCCGTCAGCACAAACGCAGCAAGCGGGAATCTCTTGACTGTGCGCTTGCATTGCAGGAACTGATCTCAATGGGAGTCAGCAGTATCCTTACTTTTGACGCACATGATCCTCGTGTTCAGAACGCGATCCCACTGTACGGATTTGACAGCTTTAATCCGCCATATCAGTTTATGAAAGCACTCTTTCGTGCCGTACCGGATTTCAAAGCAGACAAAGAACATCTGATGATCATCAGCCCGGACGAGGGCGCGATGCACCGCGCCGTATATTTTTCAAACGTACTCGGTGTCGATATGGGTATGTTCTACAAACGCCGTGACTATTCAACCGTTGTCAATGGCAAGAACCCGATCGTTGCCCATGAATTCCTCGGCGACGACGTAACCGGAAAAGACGTCATCATCGTAGACGATATGATCTCTTCCGGTGAAAGTATGCTGGACGTTGCAAAACAGCTAAAAGAGCGTCATGCGGCAAGAGTGTTTGTCTGCACAACATTCGGATTGTTCACCGAGGGATTCGATAAATTCGATGAATATCACGAAAAAGGATACATTGACAAGGTCATCACAACAAACCTCACTTATCTTCCTCCGGTTGTCAAAGAAAAGCCTTACTTTGTCACCGCAGATATGAGCAAATTCCTTGCCTTGATCGTGGATTCTTTGAATCACGACCTGACGATCGGCGCGGTATTAAATCCGACCGACAAGATCCATGCACTGCTGAAGAAATATAATCAGATTTAATTTTCAAGACCATGACAAAAAGGATCGCGTTCTCATCTCCTCTGATGAAAACAGGATCCTTTTTCTTTTACAAATTTTTATAACTCAGCCAATACCCAAAGTGAACACTTTTAAACCAGTATTGAAAGTGTTCGCTTTGGGTATTAATACAACTTCGCGCTGATCAGTTTCGGACGGAACCCTTTTGCTTCCAGTGCATCCAGAATACGATGCTTATGTTCGGTTCCGAATGCCTCCATCGTAATACGAAGTTCCACAGCCGCGTTCCGGTTCGTGCTGACAAACTGGTTATGCTCCAGTTTGATCACGTTGCCCTGTGCATCTGCGATCGTTGCCGCCACACGCACCAGTTCGCCCGGCTTGTCCGGAAGAAGCACCGATACGGAGAAGATCCGGTCTCTCTGGATCAGACCATGCTGTACGATCGAAGACATCGTGATCACATCCATATTGCCGCCGCTTAATACGCAGACTACTTTCTTTCCTTTGCAGTCAAGCTGCTTTAACGCTGCAACAGAAAGCAGTCCGGAATTTTCCACGATCATCTTATGATTCTCAACCATATCCAGAAATGCGCCGATCAGTTCGTCATCTTCCACCTGCAGGATTTCATCGACATTTTCCTGTACATACGGGAAGATCTTTTCTCCGACCCGCTTCACTGCGGTACCGTCTGCGATCGTATCTGCACTGTCCAGAGAGACAACCTCCCCGGCCGCAAGAGCCGCGGTCATGCTGGCTGCCGCCGCCGGCTCCACGCCGATCACCTTGATCTTTGGGTTCAGCATTTTTGCCAAAGTGGACACGCCTGTCACCAGTCCGCCTCCGCCGATCGGCACCAGAATGTAATCCACGGTCGGCAGTTCCTGTACGATCTCCATTGCGATCGTTCCCTGTCCGGTCGCCACATCCAGATCGTCAAACGGATGCACGAATGTATATCCGTGCTTTTCTGCCAATTCATATGCATACGCGCAGGCGTCGTCATAGACATCCCCATGTAGAACCACCTCGGCACCGTAACTCTTTGTCCGGTTCACTTTGATCAGCGGAGTGATCGTCGGCATCACGATCGTCGCCTTACATCCAAATGCTTTCGCCGCATAGGCAACTCCCTGCGCATGGTTTCCGGCAGATGCCGTGATCAGACCTCTTGCACGTTCTTCCTCTGTCATCGTACTGATCTTGTAGTATGCGCCGCGCAGTTTGTATGCGCCGGTATGCTGCATATTTTCCGGTTTCAGGTATACTTTTCCGCCTGCCTGTTCACTTAAGTATTCGCTGTAAATCAACTTGGTAGGATTCGTCACACGTTTTACGATCTCGCTGGCTTCCTCAAATTTTTCTAATGTCAACATGGTTATTCCTCCTTGCTCTCTTCCCGATAGAATAATGCGTTTACAAATTCATCCGCGTCAAATTTCTGCAGATCGTCAATGCCCTCTCCGACGCCGATATATTTCACCGGAATTCCCAGTTCTGCCTGGATTGCAACGGCGATTCCGCCTTTTGCTGTTCCGTCCATCTTTGTCAGGATCACTCCTGTAATATCTGCCACTTCATTAAATTCTTTTGCCTGATTCAGTGCATTCTGTCCGGTCGTCGCATCCAGTACAACTAAAGTTTCCCGGTATGCTTCCGGATATTCCCGATCGATGACACGGTTGATCTTCTTCAATTCTTCCATCAGATTCTTTTTGTTGTGCAGACGTCCTGCAGTATCGCAGAGCAGGATATCCGCTCTTCTTGCTCTCGCTGCTGCCACCGCGTCAAATACGACTGCCGCCGGGTCGGAACCCTCCTGACCGCCGATCATCTCCACCTGTGCACGGTTCGCCCACTCTTTCAACTGTTCCCCCGCCGCCGCACGGAACGTATCCGCCGCCGCAAGGATCACTTTTTTATGTTCCGCACGGAATTTTCCCGCCAACTTTCCGATCGTTGTCGTCTTGCCGACTCCATTGACCCCGATCACAAATACAACGGACTGCTTTTCTTCAAATTCATATGCCGTCTCGCCCACATCCATCTGCTCTTTGATACTGTCGATCAAAAGCTGACGGCACTCGATCGGTTCTTTGATATGCTGTGCTTTTACTTTCTCCCGAAGATCTTCGATGATCTCCATCGTCGTATGCACGCCGAGATCTCCCATGATCAATGTCTCTTCCAATTCCTCATAAAAATCCTCGTCTATATGGGAAAATCCATGAAAAATACTGTCCATGCCCGATACGATATTATCTCTCGTCTTTGTCAGCCCGGACACGAGCCGCTTAAAAAACCCTTGTTTCTCTTCCATTCCTGCCTCCTCGATTTTACTGCTGATTCACAGTACTTCTATTTTACAAGATCATCTTCCAGCAGATCGACGGAAACCAATGTGGATACGCCTTTTTCCTGCATGGTGATCCCGTAAAGCCGATCTGCCGCCGCCATCGTTCCGCGGCGGTGTGTGATCACGATAAACTGTGTATGTTCTGTGAGCTTATGCAGATACTGCGCGTATCGCCCGACATTGCTGTCGTCCAATGCCGCCTCGATCTCGTCCAGCAGACAGAACGGAGACGGCTTTAAGTTCTGGATCGCAAATAGCAAAGAAATCGCAGTCAGAGCTTTCTCTCCACCGGAAAGCTGCATCATATTCTGCAGTTTCTTTCCCGGCGGCTGCGCGATGATGCGGATTCCCGCTTCCAGCACATCCTCATCTTCCATCAGTTCCAGCGTTCCTTTTCCGCCGCCGAACAACTGTCGGAATACTTTGTCAAACTCGCTGCTGATCAAGGCAAACTGCTCCTGGAACTGTTTGCGCATCGCGGCATCCAGCTCCTCGATGATCTTCACAAGCGTAGCCTCCGCCTCGATCAGATCTTCATGCTGTCCGCTCAAAAATTCATATCGTTCCGACACATTCTTATAATCCTCGATCGCATTGACATTGACATTACCAAGTTTCCGGATCTCCTGTTTCAGCAGTTGGATCTGCTGCTTCATATAGGACAGATCCGTCAGATTTTCATTGCGGAGCTCCATCGCCCGCCCGTAGGTCAGCTCATATTCTTCCCACATATAGTTGATCTGCTTGTCAGATGCTTCCTCATAGCCTTCTTTCTGGCTGTTCAGACGGAAACACTCTTTATCCAGATCTGACATATGCTTTGAAAGTTCTTCGCGCTTTCCTAAAAATGTCTTATGTTTCTGGTTCAGCTCATCCCGTTTTGTGCTCTGGACCTTGATCTCTTCCTGGATTTCGGCAAACAATTCTTTGGAATCTTCGATCGTCTGTCGTAATTCTGTGATCTGCTCTTCTTTCACCCGGATCTCTTCCGACGCATTGCCCTTGTGCTGATCCAGTTCTCTTAATTCCTCTGCAAATCTGGCAGATTCCTCCTCCACACGGCTGATATTTTCCAGAATAAATGTATTCTGCTGTTCCAGACTTGCAAATTTCAGATGCACTTCCTCCGACTTGCGCATCTGGGAAGTTTCCTCAATACGCTCCTGCTCCAGAAGTCCGTTTAATTCCTCAATGCGCTCATTCCATTCTTTTTCCAGACGTTCGGATGTCTCCAGTTCCATCTGGATCGAATCTTCATTGTCTTTGATCTGACGGATCTGTTCTTCCAGTTCATTCTGCTCACTCTTATAACCACGGTGACGTTCGGAAAGTTCCCGCAATTTTGCCTGCACCTGCTCCATATTCATCTTCACGGTATTCTCCGTGATCGATGCGTTCCCGAGTTTCTGCTGGATCTCATCGTTGGCACTGTAACATGCGGCACGCTTCTCTTTGATCGCGCTCACTTCCTGCTCCATCGCGCTCATATCTTTCTTCAGCAGCGCCACCGTCTCTTCAAATTCTTCGATCTCACGCCGCCTGCTGAGGAGATTGCTGGAATTTTTAAACGCGCCTCCGGTCATAGATCCGCCCGGATTGATCAAATCTCCCTCCAGCGTGACCAGGCGCAGCGACTGACGGTATTTTCTGGCGATCGCGATTCCGTGATCGATATGGTCTACCACGATCGTCCGCCCGAGAAGCTGATCGGCAAGTACTTGGAACTTCGCTTCCACCGTCACCAGTGTATTGGCAAGCCCGATCACACCCGGTTCTTTCAATGCCTGCGCATCCCGGATCCCGCCGCTTCCATGCATACTTGTCAGAGGTAAAAATGTCGCGCGTCCGAATTTATTCTGCTTCAGGTACTGGATCATCCGCTTTGCGGTCTCCTCGGTATCCGTAACAATATTCTGGATACTTCCACCAAGCGCCGTTTCCACGGCGATCTCATATTCTTTCTCTACCTTGATGATGTCTGCCACAACACCGAGAAGTCCCGGTACCCGGTCTTTGTTGCTCATGACTTTTCGGATGCTGTTGCCATATCCGTCATAACGCTCGGTAATATTTTTCAAAGACTCCAGACGGGAAGACTCCCTGTGATACGCAGTCTGTCCGACACGCAGCTTTTCCTGCTTCTCGGAAAGTTCTCTCTGATACTGTCCGATCTTCTGCTCATTTTCCTTGATCTGCTCCGAAAACCGTGTAATCTGCTCCCGTATGCTGACAAGTTCTTCCTCATAGGAACGCAACGCGCTATTCTGCCGTTCCCCCTCGCTTGCCGTCTCAAGGATCAATTTATGTAATTCCGCACGCCGTGTCGTAAACTGTGCCTGCGTCGTATCAAAATGCTGGATCTTCGCACGGGTTGACGCACGGTTGTTCAGAAGCTCCATGATCTCCTGTTTCTTTTTTTCAACCTCCGCACTATGTTCTGCGATCCGGCTCTGCACTTCGATCAACGCCTGCTTCGCTTCCTGATCCTGTCTTGATATCTGCGTCAGTTTCTCTGTCACATCCGCTCTTTCCTGTGACAACGTATCTTTTTGTTTCTCCCTTGTCTCCAGCTCGATCCGGATCGTCTGCTGCCGCTTGCCGTAATGCTCGTCGTTCATCCGGACCGTATTGATCTGTTCTTTTAAGACATTGATCTGCCCCTCCAGCTGCTGTTTTAACAGTGTCGTCTCATTCAGCTGGCTCTTTGCTTTCTCGATGGAAAGGTCGATTTCCTCCACTTCTTCCTCGATCGCCTCGTACTCGGCTTTCATCTCCTCATACCGGATGCCCGCCTCGCTCAATTCGTCCGTCGCCAACTGAAGTTTCTCTTCAATCCCTCGGGTCAGCTCCCGAAGACGTTCTGTCTCCAGCAGAAACATATTGATATCAAACGTCTTCAGTTCTTCTTTCTTTTTCAAATATTCTCTTGCCACCTCGGACTGCTTCTGAAGTGGTCCGATCTGTTTTTCCAACTCCGATAAAATATCATTGACACGGGTTAAGTTCTGTCGTTCCTCATCCAGTTTTTTCAGAGACAATGCTTTTCTGCGCTTAAACTTTACGATTCCGGCAGCCTCGTCGAAAAGCTCCCGCCTCTCTTCCGGTTTTCCGCTTAAGATCTTATCGATCTGCCCCTGTCCGATGATCGAATATCCCTCTTTACCAATACCGGTATCATAGAACATCTCATTGATATCTTTCAGACGGCAGGAGGCTCCGTTGATCAGATATTCACTTTCTCCCGAACGGTACAGCTTTCTTGTGACCGTCACTTCCTCATAGTCCACCGGAAGCTGATGATCCGAATTATTCAGCGTGATCGCAACGGAAGCATAGCTGAGTGGCTTTCGGTTCTCTGTTCCCGAGAAAATGACATCCTGCATCGTGCCGCCCCGAAGCTGTTTCACTCTCTGCTCTCCGAGCACCCAGCGTACCGCGTCGGCAACGTTGCTTTTTCCACTTCCGTTCGGTCCGACGATTCCGGTGATCCCCTCGTGAAACTCAAATTTGATCTTGTTTGCAAAGGACTTAAATCCCTGTACTTCAATACTCTTTAAATACATAACTCACCTGTTCTTACTGTTCTTTTTTCAATCGCAGAATCGCACGGTAAGCCGCCTCCTGCTCCGCTGCTTTCTTGGAACGTCCTTTTCCGCTCCCATAAGAAACTCCGCCGATCTCCGCATTGACTGAGAATACTTTGTTATGATCCGGTCCGTCTTCTCCCGTCAAGCGATAGTTCACCGCTTCTTTTCCCTTTGCCTGCACGATCTCCTGCAAAATAGTCTTGCTATCGAAAAAGAGTTTCTTATCTTCAAGATCCGATAAAATAAACTTATGGATAAACTCTTTTGCATTAGTAAAACCACTGTCCAGGTAAATCGCGCCGATCAATGCTTCCATTGCGTCTGACGTCACAGAATCTCTCTGCCGGCCGCCGGTCGCCTCTTCACCTTTTCCGAGAAGCAGGTACTTCCCCAGATCGATATCTCTGGCGCAAAAAGCAAGCGATGGCTCGCATACCATACTTGCACGCGTCTTTGTCAGTTCCCCCTCTGAAACTTTCGGATATTCTTTAAATAAAAATTCACTGGACACCAATTCCAGCACTGCGTCTCCCAGAAATTCAAGCCGTTCGTTACATTCCTGCTTCGGCATACGTTTTTCATTCGTGAAAGAACTATGTCTCAGCGCCCGCTCCAACAAGGATACGTCCCGGAACTCATACCCGATCCGCGCTTCCAGTTCCTTTAATCTTTCTCTCATCGACCGTTCCTTTCTCATCAAATCGAAAAAGCCCTCCAAGGGCTTTTCCGGTTCACATTCTATCCATTCATTATTCTACAACTTTTCTGATCTGATCTGCCGCATCCTGTACAGTCTTGATCTTCTCAGCTTCCTCGTTGTCGATCTCAATATCAAATTCTTCCTCGATTCCCATGATAATCTGGAATACATCAAGAGAATCCGCTCCCAGATCATCTACAAATGTTGTCTCCGGACGGATCTCCTCCTCTGAAACATTCATAACCTCTGCAATGATTTTCTGTAATTTTTCAAATTCCATGACTTTGATTCCTTTCCCGATTTAATCTTCCTTTTTTTCTTCTGACGCAGCTTCGATCGATATACGGATCTTCTCACTGATCTGCTGTTCTTTAAATGCCGCGCACTGAATAATGGAATTACACACTTCTTTCGCTTTGGAGCTTCCGTGTGTCTTGACAACCAGCCCGTTCAATCCCAAAAGCGGCGCTCCGCCGTATTCACTGGCGTCAAAATCTTTTAATGTAGCCTTTAATGCCGGTTTTACAAGAAGCGCTCCGATCTTCGAACGCAAGGTTGCCATCATACCGTCTTTCACTTTCCGGATCAATGTTGCCCCGACTCCCTCGTATAATTTCAGGATCACGTTTCCTACAAACGCTTCACAGACTACCACGTCCACAGCTCCGGACGGAATATCCCTCGCTTCCACGCTTCCCACAAAGTTGATATCTTTGCACGCTTTCAGAAGCGGGAACGTCTCCTTCACGAGCGCATTTCCTTTTTCTTCCTCCGCTCCGATGTTGACGATCCCTACCGTCGGATTCTTCTTTCCGATCACATGTTCCATATAAATAGAACCCATCTTTGCGAACTGGACAAGATGTGCCGGTCTGGCATCGACATTTGCCCCGCAGTCGATCAAAAGTGACATTCCCTTTGCCGTCGGGATCAACGGGGCTAACGGCGCCCGGTTCACTCCCGGGATCCTGCCTACAAGCACCTGACCGCCTACAAGGATCGCTCCCGAACTGCCCGCAGAAACAAGCGCATCCGCCTCTTTATTCTTCACAAGCTGCATCGCTTTCACAAGAGACGAATCTTTCTTTCTGCGGATCGCAAGCACCGGCGGCTCTGCCGTCTCGATCACCTCTGATGCATGCACCACTTCGATCTGCTCTTTCGGATATGTATATCCTGCGAGCGCCTCCTCGATCAGATCCTGCTTCCCTACCAATAACACTTTCATATCGCTGCGCTTCCGCACTGCCTCAACTGCACCTTTTATCATCTCTCCCGGGGCATTGTCACCGCCCATGGCATCCAGTGCAACTACCGTCATCTCGGACATCTTTTTTCCTCCTTTGCTGCTTCTATTAATTCTACTAAACATCCCTCTAAAAATCAAGAACAAAAGACGGTTCCCACACATGAAAAATATATAATCACCGAAAGCGCCAAAAGGCACATTCCGGGATCGTAAGCAGTCGCCAAGGTCTCGGGCAAGCCCGAACTTTGGCTCGTCACCTATACAAAAAATGCAGAGCAACCACTCGGGTTCTCTGCATTTTCACCGTCATTCTTAGTCAACAGCTATGATTTCTTTTTTATTGTAGCTGCCGCATGCCTTACATACTCTGTGAGGCATCATAAGTTCTCCGCACTTCGGGCACTTCACCAGATTCGGAGCGCTCATCTTCCAGTTAGCTCTTCTCTTATCTCTTCTAGCTTTTGAAGATTTATTCTTTGGACAGATAGACATAGGTTACACCTCCTTAAAATTCTTAAACAGATCACGGACAACTGACATTCTTGGGTCAAGTCCTGTGTCTTCACAGTCACAGGTACCCTCATTTAGATTCTGACCACAAACGCTGCAAATGCCCTTACAGTCTTCACTGCAAAGAACTTTTGTCGGCCATCCCACCAATATCTCGTTATAGAGCATTTTGTCCACGTCAAGATAATATCCGTCAATAAAGTTGGATTCGTCGAATCCCTCTGGCAGCTCAGCATCCGATGTGCCAAGGTCAACCTGCTTCGTAAAACAAAGCGAAATCTCCTCTTTCACCTCACTTAAGCATCTGTCACATGGAATCAAGGCTGACACACGTGTCTCTGCCTGAATCTCCAGTTCCTTGTTCTTCCTGTGAGATACCCTGACATGTACCGGATCTTTTTCAACGATCGGAAACACACCGCTCTTCATACGGATCTCTTCCAATTCAAAAGATACTGTCACATCAATCGGTTTATGCTGCTCTGACAATACGTCTGATAGGTTAATCACCATTGCTATTACTCCTATTCACACCTAAACTATTATATCATGTAAAATGTGTTTGTCAATATGAAATTATCACATTTTGATTTTTTCGTAATAGCCGATTATAAAAGCGCTACGGTCTCGCGAGCGATCGCAAGTTCTTCGTTGGTCGGAACAACCATAACTTTCACTTTGGAATCCGGAGTGGAGATCACAACTTCTTCTCCGCGGATCGCATTCTTTTCGTTGTCGATCTCGATTCCGAGGAATCCGAGGTACCGGCAGACTTCTTCGCGAACCTGCACGACATTCTCTCCGATTCCCGCCGTAAATACGATATTGTCCACACCGTTCATTGCAGCAGTATACGCACCGACATATTTTGCCACACGGTATGCAAATACTTCCAGTGCGATCTGTGCCGGTTTCTGTCCCTCTGCCGCTGCGGCAGTCAGGTCACGGAAATCACTGGACACACCGTTGGAAAGTCCGTATACGCCAGATTCTTTATTCAGGACTTTCATCAGTCCCTCAATATCCAGATTCTCTTTCTTTGCGATGAATTCCAGGATCGCCGGGTCAATATCACCGGAACGTGTTCCCATGACAAGTCCCTCCAGCGGAGTCAGTCCCATGGAAGTATCCACAGATTTTCCGTTTAATACGGCAGATACGCTTGCCCCGTTTCCAAGGTGGCAGACGATCGTTTTTGTCTGGTCATACGGAACACCTGCAATCTCTGCCGCCCGTTTGGACACAAAGCTGTGGCTTGTTCCGTGGAAACCATAACGTCTTACTTTGTATTTTTCATAATAAGAATACGGAAGTCCGTACATATATGCTTTTTCCGGCATTGTCTGGTGGAAAGCGGTATCAAAAACTGCGACCATCGGTGTATTCGGCATCAGCTTCTCACATGCTTCTACACCGATCAGGTTGGCAGGATTGTGAAGCGGCGCCAGATCGTTACATTCTGTAACTGCTTTCTTTACTTCCTCGGTGATCACAACGGACTGTGCAAATTTCTCTCCGCCGTGTACGACACGGTGTCCGACAGCTCCGATCTCGTCCAGGCTCTTTACGACTCCTGTCTTTTCATTCGTCAAGGCATCGATCACAAACTGGATCGCTTCGGTATGAGTCGGCATTGCTTTCTCGAAAATTTCTTTTTCTCCGCCTGCCGGCTGATATGTCAGTCTTCCGTCGATCCCGATTCTCTCGCAAAGTCCTTTTGCCAGAACTGCCTCTGTGTCAGAATTGATTAACTGGAATTTCAATGATGAACTTCCGCAATTGATAACTAATACGTTCATTTTTCTATATCCTCCACATATCATTCTTTATAGGAACCGTCCTAAGTTCCTCATCCATTCCGGATAATTTTTTTAGTTCTGTGCCTGAGCCTGTACGGCTGTGATCGCAATGACACCTTCGATGTCTTCCGCACTGCATCCGCGGGACAGATCGTTGACCGGAGCTGCAATTCCCTGTGTCAGCGGTCCGTAAGCTTCCGCTTTTGCCAGTCTCTGTACCAGTTTGTATCCGATATTTCCGGCATCCAGATCCGGGAAGATCAATACGTTGGCATGTCCCGCAACCGGGCTTCCCGGAGCTTTTGACTCTCCGACAGACGGTACGATCGCCGCGTCAAGCTGCAGTTCTCCGTCTAATTTCAGTTCCGGTGCAAGCTCTTTTGCGATCTTGGTAGCTTCTACGACTTTGTCTACGTCCGCATGCTTTGCACTTCCTTTTGTGGAGTGGGAAAGCATTGCGACTGCGGCCTCTTTTCCTGTCAGCAGTTCAAATGATGCTGCGGAAGAAACTGCGATATGCGCAAGTTTCTCCGGATCCGGATTCTGTTCCAGACCGGAATCTCCGAATACAAATGTTCCCTCTGCTCCCATCTCGCAGTCCGGAACAACCATTACGAAGAACGCGGAAACAAGCTTTGTTCCCGGTTTAGTCTTCAAAATCTGCAGACACGGACGCAGTGTATCTGCTGTGGAATGGCATGCACCCGAAACCATTCCGTCTGCATCTCCCATTTTTACCATCATAACACCGTAATATAAATAGTTGTTCAGAAGCAGTTCTCTTGCCTGTTCTTCTGTCATACCTTTTTTCTGTCTCAGTTCTACAAGCTTCGCAATATATGCTTCCGTCTTGTCATTTGTCGCAGGATCTACGATCTGTGCGCCTGTAAGATCATAACCGGCTCCGTTTTTCTCGATCTCTTCCTTGCTTCCTACAAGGATCAGCTTTGCAGTACCCTCTTTCAGTACGGCTTCTGCTGCCTTATAAGTTCTCTCGTCTTCTGTCTCCGGAAGCACGATCGTCTTTACATCTGCTTTTGCTCTTGCTTTGATCTCATCAATAAATCCCATGGTTAAAAACCACCTTTCCTTTTTTCTCACTTTCTTCATTATAGCGCAAAGAAATACTGTATACAAGTGGGATTCATGTGCATTTTTAAGAACAATTTTATTTCGCTTTCTATATAAAAAGCGAAAAGGCTGCAAACGCAGCCTTTACATTCGATACAACGCAGTTATGATCGCGAAATACATCAGGATCGTACAAGTATCCATGATCGTGGAGATCAGCGGCGCCGCCATCAGCGCCGGATCGAGTCCGATCTTTTTTGCCAGAAGCGGAAGCGTACAGCCGACACATTTCGCCATGCATACAATGGCGATCATCGTAATGCCAATGGCGATCGCAAGCGTCAGATCCTGATCATACATCAGATATACGCGGATTCCATTGACGATCGCAAGCAGCACTCCGACGATCAGAGCCACCCGGATCTCTTTAAATACGACCCTGAAAAAATCTTTAAACTGGATCTCTCCCACGGCGAGTCCCCGGATCACCATCGTAGAACTCTGAGATCCGCTGTTTCCACTTGTTCCCATCAGCATCGGAATAAAAGTGATCAGCACCGGCATCGCCGCCATTGCCTTTTCATAATGCGCCAGGATCTCGCCGCTGACCGTTGCCGAAAGCATCAGAAGCATCAGCCACAGCGACCGGTTCTTCGCATGTTGAAAAACGGACGTACCGAAATACGAATCTTCGTTCGGGCTGACACCGGCCATCATGCTGATATCTTCCGTTGTCTCTTCCTGCATAACGAGCATGGCGTCGTCAACCGTAACGATTCCGACAAGACAATTCTCGTGATCGATGATCGGGATCGCGACAAGACCGTATTTCCGGATCTTGCTTGCCACCTCTTCCTGATCATCTAGCGTGCGGGCACAAAGTACATTTTCATCCATGATCTCTTCGATCAATCTGGACTCGCCGGCCGTCAGAAGATCCTTGACGTCCACCGCCCCGATCAATTTTTTCTTCTCTGTCACATAACAAGTATAGATCGTCTCCCGGTTGATACCAACCTGCCTGATCTTCAAGATCGCATCTTCCACCGTCATCTCTTTGCGCAGGCTGATATACTCCACATTCATGATGCTTCCCGCGCTGTCCTCCGGATACTGCAGAAGCGCATTGATCTTCTGTCTTGTTTCCTCGTCGGTTACCGACAGCAGACGGTCTACCACATTGGCAGGCATCTCTTCCAGTACGTCGACCGAGTCGTCAAGGTACATCTCATCCATGACCTCTTCCAACTCCGAGTCTGTCAATGCATTGATCAGATATTCACGCATATCGCTATTCATATCCGTAAATACTTCCGCCGCCTCTTCTTTCGCCAGAAGCCGGAAGATCAGGATCATCTGCCGCTGCTCAATGTCCTCTAAAATCTCTACAATATCAACGGGGTGCATCGTTTCCAGCAATTCTTTTAATTCTTTGAACTCCCTCTTTTCAAGCAGTTCTTCGACCTGTTCTTTCTTCATTACGTCCCCCGCTTTCGTTCATTTCATTTTTCTTGATGTTTTTTTACCATCTTTTATAGTATAATAGTTCTCAAAAAGATATACAAGGAGATTCTTATGAAAATTGTCGGATTAATCGCTGAGTACAATCCATTCCATAACGGACACCGCTATCATATCGAGCAGGCAAAAAAAATCACAGGCGCCGACCACGCAGTCGTTGTGATGAGCGGCGACTATGTACAGCGCGGGATTCCCGCATGCATGCCCAAACGTCTCCGAGCGGAAATGGCATTAAAATGCGGTGCTTCCGCGGTTTTTGAACTTCCTGTCTGCTATGCGACCGGCAGCGCGGAATTATTCGCAGAGGGCGCTGTTTCTCTTCTCGATCGGCTCGGCATCGTCGATACGCTTGTATTCGGCAGTGAGTGTAACGACCTCGAAAGTCTTTCGCAGATCGCCGATCTTCTCGTGGAGGAACCGGAACTTTACCGAACCGTCCTTAGGTTCCATTTAAAAAACGGAGCTTCCTATCCCATGGCACGGCAGGAAGCCGTCTCCGCATGTCTCCGCGGAAACGACTGCTCTTTCCTCTTAAACGATCCGAACAATATTCTCGGGATCGAATATTTAAAAGCCCTGAAGCGTCAGAAAAGCCGGATCATACCGTACACGATCGCCCGGCGCGGAGCACATTATCACGATCCGGATCTGCACGATTCCTACAGCTCCGCTTCCGCGATCCGTTCCTTGCTCGCCTACTCCGGTTCCGCGGTTCATATCGACCATGCCGATCAGCCGGAATATTCCGGGATACACCATATCCTCGGTGAGTTGGAACATCAGGTTCCGGAATCCTGTCTGGAATTATTAAAAGATCATCACAGGATCCAGTATCCGATCTGCCAGAATGATTTTTCTCTCATTTTAAAGTATAAACTGCTCAACAAAAAACCGGATTCCCTGATCCGATACATGGATGTTTCTCAGGAACTTGCCAACCGGATCTGCGCGCAGCTCAATCATTATTTTCACTACCAGCAGTTCTGCGAACTTCTGAAAACACGGGAGCTCACGCAGACCCGTGTCAACCGGGCGCTGCTGCATATTATGCTGGGGATCAAAAAGAAAAATGTCGCCGCCTATACTTCCGATCATTTTCATTATTATGCCCATCTTCTTGGCTTTCGGAAAGACTCGGAAAAAGTGATCTCCGCAGCCGCCAGGCACGGAAAGCTTCCGCTGCTCACCCGCCTGTATGACGCCGGACATCTCCCGGAATCCGGACAGAAAATGCTGACGCAGGATGTTTTAGCTTCTAATCTTTACACGTCCGTTGTGACAGACAAGTATAAAACAGCTTTTAAAAATGAGTATAACCAGGGGATCCTTAAAATATAAGGTTCCTCTGGTTATCTCTTTCCTGTCAACAGCATCCGTGTACAAGAAAAATACGCCTTTTGTACACGGACGCTGCAATCTTTTAAGCGCACACGCGTATCGTCAGATCTTCACTTTCTTCGTACACGTCACCGCCATCGCTCCCGGACCGATATGGCATGCAACGCTCAAAGACAACGGAGCTTCCATGATCTCAAACTGTGGAAACATCGTATGGATCTCTTCTTTCCATTCCGCCGCGTCTTCCTTGCCGCATGTGCACACAACGCCCAGCGTAAGCTGATCTTCTTTTCCTTTGAAACGTTCTTTCAGATCTGTCTCGATCGCCTTGAGCATCGTCCGCTTTGCCGCTTTCCATCCGCGTACTTTTGCAAATGCATCCAGCTTTTCTCCCTGAATCTGCAGAACCGGCTTCAGATTCAATACTGTTCCGAGTGCTGCCGCTGCCGGAGTGATCCGACCGCCTTTCTTTAAATATTTCAGCGTATCTACGGTAATGTAGATCGTAGACTCAAACTTTTCCGCCTCCAGGATCTCTTTGATCTGCGCGGCGTCTTTTCCTGCATCCCGCAAAAGTATCGCATCATAAACCGACTGCTCCTGCGTCACGGAAATCCGCTGGTTGTTCACAACCTGCACTTTTCCGTCATAATCCTGCGCCAATGTCATCGCAGTTTCACAGGATCCGCTCAAGCCACTGGACATCGGGATATGTACAACCTCATCATATTCTTCCAGCAGCTGATCCCAGCGTTCCATCACATCTCCCGGAGACGGCTGGGAAGTGGAGATGTCCGCATCCTCTTCCAGATACTTGTAAAATTCTTCCTGTGTCAGTGTAATATCTTCAAAATACAGCTTCTCATTGATAAAGAACGGCATCGGCAGAACACAGACTCCCAGTTCTTTGCCTTTTTCCTGTGTGATCCCGCTGTTGCTGTCTGTCATGATCGCTATTTTTTTCATGTCGCTTCCTTTCTGTGCTAATTTTTGAAACTATGGATCGGAGCCGGTATTCTTCCTTTTCTGCCGATAAATGCATCACAGCCGAATTCATTGACTGGCATGATCGGCGCATATCCGAGAAGTCCTCCAAACTCTGCGATCTCTCCTACATCTTTTCCGATCACCGGGATCAGACGGACTGCCGTCGTCTTCTGATTGACCATACCGATCGCCATCTCATCTGCGATAATTCCGGAAATCGTGCTTGCCTCTGTCTTTCCCGGAATGGCGATCATATCCAGCCCCACCGAGCAGACGCAAGTCATCGCCTCCAGTTTCTCCAGTGTCAGGCTTCCCGCATTGACCGCGTCGATCATTCCCTGATCTTCACTGACCGGAATAAACGCGCCGCTGAGTCCTCCTACATAAGAAGACGCCATCACGCCGCCTTTTTTCACCTGATCATTCAGCATTGCCAACGCCGCCGTCGTTCCCGGTGCGCCGACCCGTTCCAGTCCGATCTCCTCAAGGATCTCCGCCACGCTGTCACCGATCGCCGGTGTCGGCGCCAGCGAAAGATCTACGATCCCGAACGGAACGCCGAGACGTTTTGACGCTTCTCCCGCGACAAGCTGTCCCACACGGGTCACCTTAAACGCGGTCTTTTTGATCGTCTCGCAAAGTTCTTCAAATCCTTTTCCCCGTACTTTTTCCAACGCTTTCTTTACAACTCCCGGTCCGCTGACGCCGACATTGATGACAGCATCCGCTTCTGTCACTCCTAAAAATGCACCGGCCATAAACGGGTTGTCATCCGGCGCGTTGCAGAAGATCACCAGTTTCGCACAGCCAAGGGAGTCATTCTCTTTTGTCGCCTCGGCCGTCGCTTTTACGATCTCGCCGCAGAGCCGCACCGCATCCATATTGATGCCGGTTTTCGTCGAACCGACATTGACGGAACTGCAGATCCGCTCGGTTACTGCCAGCGCCTGCGGGATCGAACGGATCAGATTCTCATCACTCTTTGTCATCGCTTTGGAGACAAGTGCGGAATAACCGCCGATAAAGTTCACGCCGACTTCTTTCGCCGCGCGATCCAGCGTCTTTGCCACTTCCACAAAATCTTCCGGACATTTACATGCCGCTGCGCCGACCAGCGCGATCGGCGTGATGGAAATCCGTTTATTCACGATCGGGATCCCGAATTCCTTTTCGATATCCTGACCCGTGCTGACCAGATCTTTTGCAATGGTTGTGATCTTATCATAAATCTTCCGGTTCAATTCTTCCAGATTGGAGTCCACACAGTCCAACAGGCTGATTCCAAGTGTGATCGTACGCACATCCAGATTTTCGTGTTCGATCATCTTATTTGTCTCTGATACTTCATACATATTAATCATGTCTGGTTCCTCGCATTCGTTTTTCGTTTTCCGCTTACAGTCTGTGCATTTTTTCAAAAATCTCTTCTCTCTGGCAGTGGATCGTCACGCCGATCTCCTCACCGAGCGTCGCCATCTCGTCACAGACCGCCGTAAAATCCTGTTCCAGATCCGATATGTCCACGATCATCATCATATTGAAGTATCCCTGAATGATCGTCTGTGAAATATCCAGAATATTGATCTGATGCTCTGCAAGATAAGTACATACCTTTGCAATGATCCCTACGGTGTCTTTTCCCAATACTGATACGATACATTTTTTCATCCTGTTTGTCCTCCTGCACATTCTATTTTCTGCTTAAAACATAAGGATCTCCGATACGCTGTCGCGGTTTGCGACCTGCATATTCAGTTCCTCGCCTTTATAAGGATTGTCCCCAAGCGTTACTTCCAGCTTCACTGTCTCATATGCAAGTTTTGCATAATTATTCTCTTTGCTTAAATGCCCCAGAACAATATGTTTCAAATTATCATGTAGTATATCACAAAGAAGTCTGCCTGACAATTCGTTGGACAAATGCCCCCTGTCCCCCAGAATCCTTCGCTTCAGATGATACGGATATCCGCCGACTTCCAGCATATGTACATCGTGATTTGCTTCCAGAAGCACTGCATCCAGATTTTCCAGTTTCTTCACGATATAATCGTTATAGATCCCCAGATCCGTCGCCACCGCCGCAGCTTTCCCCCCGCACTCCATCCGATAACCGGACGGTTCGTTGGCGTCATGGGAGATTGCAAACGGATCAACCGTAATATCTCCCAGCGTAAATTTCTCGTCGACCGTGATCGGATGCAGAATCCCATCCGGCAGTTTTCCAAGGCTGGAACTGGATTTGATCCCCTCGATCGTTCCCGGCGTCGCATAGATCGGAACCCCATATTTCCTGCTGAACACCCCCAGACCCTGAATATGGTCTGAATGTTCATGAGTCACAAGGATCCCGTCCAGTTCATCCCCTTTGATCTCCAGCTTTTCCAGTCCGGCTTCGATCCTTTTTTTGCTGATGCCCGCATCCACCAGCAAATGCGTATCGTCGCTTCCCACATAAATACAGTTGCCGCTGCTTCCGCTGGCAATACTGCACATTCTCATAACAATTCTCCTATCTGTTCCTTTGTATTTTCCAATGTTCCGCTGTTTTCGATCACATGGTCGCAGCTTTCCCGGAACATCCGTTCCGTCGGCTGTGATGCGATCATTTGCGTGATCTTCTCGTCCGTATAACCGCGCGATTCTTTCAGTCTACGTCTCCTCACCGGTTCTTCCGCATAAATATACCACATTTCATCACAGATCGACTCGTATCCCGCAGTCGGAAGAAGCGCCGCCTCGATCACATACAGTCCGACACCGTCCTTTCGCTTCCGCGCAATGTCCTCCCGCACCCATTCTTTCACTTCCGGATGCACGATCGCATTTAACTTTGCAAGTTTTTCCGGATCTCCAAACACAGTTTCCGCAAGCCGGTTCCGATCCAGTTCTCCGTCATCCCTCAAAATCTCGGTACCAAATTGTGAGACAATCCGTCCAAAGCATTCCTGCCCGCTTTTCTGCAGATTCTTTGCCACCCCGTCCAGTTCTGTGACCACTGCGGCGTACTCTGATTCCAGATATGCGAGCACCGCGCTTTTCCCACAGCCGACGCCGCCGGTAATTCCTATTACTTTCATATCCTTTTTCTGCCCCCCGCTATTTTGCCTCATACCAGCTGTTTCCAGTATGCATATCGACGATCAACGGTACTTTTAACTGTGCGGCATATTCCATCTGTTCTTTTAAAACGCCTTTTACTTCCTCCAATTCTTCCACCGCCGTCTCGATCAAAAGTTCATCGTGCACCTGCAGGATCAATCTGGATCTCAATCCCCGTTGTTTTAATTCCCGGTCCACTCCGATCATTGCGATCTTGATCACGTCCGCCGCAGTTCCCTGGATCGGCGCGTTCATCGCCACACGTTCCCCGAAGTTCCGCTGCATAAAGTTGCTGGACTTTAATTCCGGTACCGGACGGCGGCGTCCGAACAATGTTACAACATAACCATTTTCTTTCGCATGTTCCACCTGCTCATCCAAAAACCGTTTGATCCCCGGGTAGGTTTCAAAATAGCTTTCGATATATTGTGCCGCCTCTTTTCGTGTAATGCTCAAATCCTGACTCAGCCCGAACGAACTGATTCCATAGACGATCCCGAAATTGACCGCTTTCGCATTTCTTCTCTGCAGATCCGTCACCTCATCAAACGGAATATGAAATACCTGTGACGCCGTCATCCGATGAATATCCTGCGCCTCCCGGTATGCCTGAATCAACTGCTCGTCTCCGGAACAATGCGCCAGGATCCGAAGTTCGATCTGTGAATAGTCCGCATCCAGAAAAACATATCCCTCCTCCGGAACAAATACTTTCCGGATCAGACGCCCCAGTTCCATCCGCACCGGGATATTCTGCAAATTCGGTTCGGTGCTGCTGATCCGTCCGGTTGCAGTGATCGTCTGGTTGAATTTTCCGTGGATCCGCCCGTCTTCACTGATGTAATTTGCCAGTCCGTCCGCGTATGTGGATTTCAGTTTTGTAAGCTGACGATATTCCAGGATCTTGTTGACGATCGGATGATCCGGCGCCAGTTTATCCAACACATCCGCAGCCGTCGAATATCCGGTCTTTGTCTTCTTCCCGCCCGGAAGTCCGAGCTTTTCAAATAAGATCACGCCGAGCTGCTTCGGAGAGTTGATATTAAACGTCTCCCCTGCTTCCTCGCAGATCTCCTGTTCCAATTCCGTGATCCGTCCGCCGAGCTGATCGCCATAACTTTTCAGCGCTTCACCCTCTACATGGATTCCTGCCTGTTCCATACCATACAATGTAAATAACAGCGGCATTTCAATATCCCGGAACAACTCATACATTCCGCTCTCTGCTAATTTTTCTTTCAAAAGCGGCGCCGCTTTCCATGCCGTATATGCCTCATAGCAGGATCTGCACATTCCGTCCGCTTTTTCATCGATCAAAAGCCCCAGCTGTTCTCTCGCCACATCCTCATACATATAATCATTTTTCAAAGGATTCAGCAGATACGCGGCTACCGTCGCATCAAAACAACGTTCATGCCGCTCTGCCTGAAAAAGGGAAAGATACTGTTTGAGATCAAACATCACAAACTCTCCTGCTGCCGCCTGAACCTCCCCTAACTTTTCAAATAACGCATCCATATCCGTCTCCATACTGCATGGGATCGAATACACTTTTTCTTCATCGCATGCAATGGAAATCCGTCCGTATCCGGAAGCATGTACAAACAGCGGAAGTACATTCCCATCCTCTTTCCAGATGGAAACACCCACCCGTTCTGCCTGACACGCTTTCGCAAACACCGTCTCTATTTCCTGCCGGTCCGTCACTTCACAAAACCGCTCTTCCACACGGTTTGCCGTCGCTTCCACATCAAACCGTCCAAGAAGATTCTTGAACTGCAGTCTCTGAAACAATTCATACGCTTCTTTTGTATATGGGTTGCCGTATTTAGCCTTTTCCGGATCAAATGCGATCTCCGCATGAGTGTCGATCGTCGCCAGCGTCTTGCTCATACACGCCTGTTCCCAGAATTCCCGGATATTTTTGCTCGCTCTGGGAGGCTTTACTTCCTCCGCATGGGCATAGACATTTTCAATCGTCTTGTATTCCGTGATCAGTTTGGTCGCCGTCTTCTCCCCGATCCCCGGAACTCCCGGAATATTGTCGGACGTATCGCCCATCAAAGCTTTCACATCAATAAATTCTGTCGGAGTAACGCCTAATTTTTCTTTGACGTCCGCCGCATAATAGTCTTCCACCTCGGTCCTCCCCTGCTTCGTCTTCGGGATCCGGATCTTCACTTTTCCGGTGGCAAGCTGCAGGGTATCCCGATCTCCGGAAATGATCGCAACATCCATCCCTTTTTCCTCACAGATCCGGGAAATCGTTCCGAGCAGATCGTCTGCTTCCAGTCCCGCTTTCTCGATCGTGGCGATCCGCATTGCCTGAAGCACTTCTTTGATCACCGGTACCTGCTGCCTCAGTTCTTCTGCCATCGGCTTTCTTGTCCCCTTATATTCCGCATACATCTCATGTCTGAATGTCGGTGCATGCACGTCAAACGTCACTGTCAGATATTCCGGTTTCTCCTCATCCAGGATTTTAAACATAATATTTAAAAAGCCATACACCGCATTCGTATGCAGCCCCTCCGCATTAGTCAGATCCGGCACTCCATAAAACGCCCGGTTTAAAATGCTGTGTCCGTCTATCAAAACAATCTTTTCGCTCATACCGATTCTCCTTTGCCGCTGTAAACAGCAACACTTCTTTTTATCCTAATAATTTAGTATACACTAAAAAGATTCTTTTTAAAAGCAGATTTTTGTGATATAGTGATAGCAGCGTCAGTGTACACTGACGCTGCCTGCATTTTATCTGAACTTACATAAAGGAGGATATCTATATGGACGGAATTATTTTTGATGTGGACGGCACACTATGGGATTCCACAGATACGATCGCCGAATCATGGAACACCGCGATCCGTGAGAATTCTTCTCTGGATCTTGTCGTGGACCGTCAGATTTTAAGCGGACTGTTCGGAAAGACAATGGAAGATCTTTACCGCGCACTGTTTCCACAGCTTTCCGACGAAGAACGGACCCGGCTCGGAACCTTATGCTTTGAATATGAGAACAAACTGCTTCTTGAAAAACCCGGCACGCTCTATCCAGGCGTCGCAGAAACACTCCAAGCGCTTTCTAAAAACTACGATCTCTATATTGTCAGCAACTGTCAGTGCGGATATATCGAGATCCTGCTGGAAACATGTCATCTGAAACCATACGTCAAAGACACACTGTGCTATGGACAGACACAGACCTCCAAAGGAAAGACGATCCGCACACTGATGGAACGAAATCATATGGATACTGCGGTCTATGTGGGAGATACAAAAGGCGACGCCGATGCCTGCAAAGAAGCAGATATTCCGTTCATCTTCGCCTCTTATGGTTTCGGGGACGTACCGGATGCCCTGCAGACGATCGATTCCTTTCCGGAACTGCTGGATTTTGATTTCACCTGAACCCTACTGAAAATATTTTTCTTTGATATGTTCCACCGGCATCTGCTGTCCGGTCCAGATCCGGAACGCTTCCGCCCCTTGGTACAACAACATATACATCCCGTTAAACGTACGGCATCCGGCTTCTCTGGCCATTCTGAGAAGCCGGGTTTCTTTCGGATCATAGATCATATCCGATACAACTATGCCGGGATGCAGCATCGAAGCATCTTTCAAAATACATTTCTCCACATTCGGCGCCATTCCAAGCGACGTTGCATTTGTGAGGAGCGTACTCTCTCCGATCTCTCTGCGCAGCACCGACTCATCCTCATAATCATATAAACGGATCCTGCAGTTCGTCTGTTCTTTCAACTTACCAATGATCTGCTCTGCACGCTCAAAAAACGGAGTTCGTCGATTGAATACCGTGATCTCCGCCACACCGTCCAGCGCCGCCTGTACAAGGATCGAAGTCCCGGCTCCGCCCGCCCCGAAAATCGTCATTTTCTTTCCGATCACATCATATCCTGCATCCTTTACCGACATCATATATCCGATTCCGTCGGTCGTATATCCGGTCAGAACGCCATCCTCATTCACAACCGTATTCACCGCGCCAATGATTTCCGCAGCCGGAGATAAATGATCGCAGAGACTGCACATCAGGTTCTTATCCGGCATCGTCACATTAAATCCCCGCACATTCAACACTTTCAGCCCTTCTACCGCCGCTTCTAATTTGTCCGTCCCCACATCAAATGCAAGATACGCATAGTCCAGCCCCAATTCTTTAAACGCTTCATTGTGCATCATCGGCGAAATACTGTGTGTCACGGGACTTCCGAGAAGCCCTGTCAATCTTGTTTTTCCTGTAATCCGCTCTGTCATAACTCGATCCCCCGTTTTCTTTTATACGTTTTTTTAACGTCAGTGTACAAGGGGAAATACCGCCTTGTACACTGACGCTGCATTTTCTTTTATATCTTGTCTTGTTCCTGCTGATTTCTGATCGCCAAAAAGAAAAAAGCACCGGAAACCGCTTTTCTACGGTATCCAATGCTCTTCATTCACTGCGGATGGTGGGACTTGAACCCACACGAGGTTGCCCCCGCAAGATTTTGAGTCTTGTGCGTCTGCCATTCCGCCACATCCGCTCACGGTCTGAACACTTGCTCCTCAAACCGTTTTATATCATAGCATAGTCCATTGGATAATGCAAGCTTTTTTTATCATCAAATTATAGTTTTCTAATTACTGTTTCTAATTACTGTTTATGAAATTAATGTTTTTCCGATCTCAAAACAATCGAATGTGGCAAAGTAGTCTGCCGGAGTCTCCGCCCGGCGGATCAGTTGTACACTTCCGTCCTCTTTCAGAAGTAATTCCGCAGATTTTAACTTTCCATTGTAATTATATCCCATGGAAAAACCGTGCGCTCCGGTATCATGGATCACGAGATAGTCCCCTTTGTCAATCTTCGGCAGCATCCGGTCAATCGCAAATTTGTCATTATTCTCGCAAAGAGAACCGGTCACATCATACTTGTGATCACATGGCGCTTCTTCTTTACCAAGCACGGTAATATGGTGATATGCGCCATACATAGCCGGACGCATCAGGTTCACTGCGCAGGCATCCACACCAATATACTCTTTGTGCGTATGTTTTTCGTGGATCGCCTTTGTCACAAGACATCCGTATGGTCCCATCATATAACGCCCAAGCTCGGTATAAATTGCCACATCGCCCATTCCCGCCGGAACGAGCACTTCCTCATACATGCGGCGCACACCGTCGCCGATCGCACGGATGTTATTCGGTTCCTGATCCGGTGTATACGGAATGCCGATCCCGCCGGACAAATTGATAAATTTAATATGCACTCCGGTCTCTTTCTGCAGTCTCACCGCCTGCTCAAACAGCACTTTCGCAAGCATCGGATAATAATCGTTGGTCACCGTATTGCTTGCCAGAAACGCATGGATTCCGAATTCTTTCGCACCCTTTTCTTTCAGAATCTGAAATGCGTCTTTGATCTGTTCCGTTGTCATGCCATATTTGGAATCTCCCGGATTGTCCATAATATCATTACTGATCTTAAATAATCCGCCCGGATTGTAGCGGCAGCTGATCGTCTCCGGAATATGTCCGATCGTCTTCTCCAGAAAATCAATATGCGTAATATCATCCAGATTGATGATCGCTCCCAGCTTATCTGCATAAGCAAAGTCCTCCGCCGGCGTATCATTGGAAGAAAACATAATATCAGCGCCTTTTGCACCGATCGCCTCAGAAAGCATCAGTTCCGTATAAGACGAACAGTCACAGCCGCATCCATATTCCTGAAGAATCTGCATCAAAAACGGATTCGGCGTCGCTTTCACCGCAAAATATTCTTTGAATCCCGGATTCCATGAAAAAGCCTCTTTTAACGCTTTTACATTTTCCCGGATCCCTCTTTCATCATATAAATGAAACGGGGTCGGATATGTCCTTGCCATCTCTTCAACCTGTTCTTTTGTCACAAAAGGTACTTTATTCATCTCCCTGTTCTCCTTCTCTTTTCTCTCTCTTCTGTCTTTCAAGGCTCTCCTGCCCGATCCGGATCAGCCGGATCTCATTTGCAAGCGCATTTTTAAATAGTTCCACAAAATTTTTCTGCCCGGAGTACAGACAGGTATTCGTGTTCCCGCCTCCGTATTCGCCGGATAATGCATATTTCGAATCCACGATCACACCGATCTGATTTCCCTTATCTCCGGTCAAATATACGCTCGTTCCCGGAAATGCCGCATCCTCATCTGTAATGATCACAACTTTCCGCTTCTTTTCCACAAGCAGTTCCAAATCTTCTGCAAACTCATGGATATGTGCCCCCGTCCCGGAAATATAAACACGCTCCGCCGCATTTCGGATCAGATTGTGCAGTTTATCACGGATATTTGCATCTCCCTCAATTGTGATATATCCCTCTTCCGCTTCTTTTATATCCGGAAGATTCTCCCTCATCCACTGTTCTTCTTCCTTGAGCTTCCGGATCCAGTTCCCGCAAAACTCCTCCAGCTTCACCGGTATATATTTTTTTGCACTTTCCTCCAGCACATATGCCGCGCCTTTTTCTGCCAGAACCGACAACGCACCGTATACGTTGGAGCGGGAAATCCCGGTCTCTTTCGCAATCTCATACCCTGTCCGCTTTCCGTATAGTAAGAGATTCTGGTATACAAGCGCCTCCTGTCTGCTCAATCCAAAGTGCTGCAGATATGCCGCAAACGCTCCATTCTCCATTCTTTTCGCGCCTTTCATCCGCGGTCCCATTTATTTTATAGTAGTTCTTTACAGAACTACTATACCGTCTTTTATAGAAAAAGTCAATCTCTCTGATGCAAAATACACTGGTTTAAAACGTTCACAATGTAGAGTAGGTTAGAGGGCTTCTGCCCTCTTTCCCCTCATCAAACCGTGCATGA